>Ga0181612_157691_pt1 | contig 14758 bp, 8 predicted proteins | sample HoacroProtozoa21_FD_119630 | JGI IMG/M metagenome (GOLD analysis project Ga0181612, IMG submission 119630) | Hoatzin crop microbial communities from Cojedes, Venezuel. Combined Assembly of Gp0051906, Gp0051904, Gp0051908 | reverse complement strand
TGCAGCCAGCTTCAGAGAAATGCAGTTACTTAGAAGAACTTAGCTATAAGGAAGATTCATAAAAGAAAATCGTTTGTGTTTTAACCAAAACCAGGACATGAAGATACATATAATATAGCCTGGTTTGGTGAAAACACAGCAGCAACGCTAACCCTGCCAGTACCAAGAACTTCGTACGGAAGAAGCTGGAGAAGTTTTCCGAGTGAGGACTAAATCGCTGTATTCCTCCCCAAAAGATGAGTGCTGACGAGAGCAGAGCTGCTGTGTGGTGTCCCCGTGGCGTGTCCCCATGCTGGCTGTGAAGGGCAGGTATGGGTCGCCTGGTAGATGGGTGGACCTGGCTGGAGTTGGACTCTCTCAGACTCAGCCGCGGCACTGACAAGTAGCTGCCGAGTGAATTATTCAGTTAATGCTGGTGAAAGCGGCGTGGTGGTCTGCCTTCCCCCCTCCCTGTGCCCAGACTGTGATCTTTCGCTTTTGTTTGATCTCGCCTTTCGTGTTTTCACTATTCCTTTCTCGTGCCATCTCTCATTGCGCTCACTCCAGAGCTGGCTTTGATATCTTTTCTCTTTGTCTTCCATGTCCCTTGGTTTCCTCTCTCCCTTCTCCCTTTGATGTTGCAGAAAATGACCGGGATGGGCGACATCTCACACCTCTCTCCCTCCCTTAATCATGCCCAGTTTGAGTTATCTGCCATTTGAGGAACTTTACCAGGTGCCCACCTGATAACGTGGCTTCGTTAACTCCAAGCAGCGGGTTTGGGTAGAGGCTGGTGAAGGCTGGGCTGCCCGGGGAGGAGGCGGTGCTGGTCCTGGCTCCGGGTGTCGGGGGCTGCTCCGAGTCCCGGCGGTCCCAGGAGCGATGGCGGGGCAGAGCGCAGTGCCCAGGACAAGCCCTCCTGGCTCCGGAGCAGGGACGTGCCCTGGGGACGCTGGCACTGCCGGGCAGCGAGAGCTCATCTCACACCGCGTGGATGGAGCTTCAAGTAAATTAAAGGCAAAACAAGAATTGTATTTAAAAGCAGATTCGTTTGCTGACTTTGAGGAGCAAGAGGTATTTAGGAAAAAAAAAAACTGGAAATGCAGATTCTAGCTGAGCACAAACTGCGTCGTTTGATGGCTGAAATCCTCTGCTTTGTCGTGCCGGTGACGCTGCATGAGACGCGTGTTTTCCCCGAGCGGGAGAGCTGACCGGGGTGGGGGAGGCAAGTACCCAGAACGGTGGATGAGCAGAAATAGGACACGGACTGTGGATTGGCTCCGTGCAGATCAGTTTGTGTTTCGTTAATGTCTGGTTCCACCCTGTCTGTCTGTTTTATTAGATTAATTTATGACTTTCTGAAAGTGCCTCTCCAGTGAGCTAAAGTATCTATTTACTGGAAGTATTTGTTACCATGAAAAAGTGTGTTTGGCAAATATTAACTACTTTCTTCGGTTTCTTTTGCAATTTAATTGTCTATTTATCTTGGGTATTGATTGCTGAAGGCCTTGGTAATTATTTGCTGATTTTGGAAAGAATGAGTTTAAAGGCTCGGATTACTTTTGTAATATTAATAATTACCTTGGTGTGCTCGCCTCGAAGGATGGGATCTCTCTGCCGGCTCCAGTTGCCATGTGGACATTTACTGGCTGAAACCATGCTGCCATCTTAGAATAACAACATCATCGACGGGCGTTTTGTTCCTGAAACTGAGCAGAGATTTGCAGGGACGCAAACCTGGCAGTCGCAATTAGCTCACGAATCGGCTGTTCCCGTTGGCGGGAGGAGTGGCCAGGTTCTGGAGGCAAATAAAAAGATGGTTTTATTTGCTTTCTGCTGTTTCGCTCTTTCCAAATGAGTTTCAGGCGGTATCGGTCTCGGCTCTGGTGCGGGGTTGGTGGGGCTGTGGCTCTGCCCCTCCCCAGCGGCAGCTCTGCTTGGTGGGAGAGGAGGTGTAAAGATAATTCCAATCCGGAGTATTGCTCCGCCAGTAAACGCGCTGCTGTACAGCGGCACATCTTGCTTTGGGGGAAGGTGAGAAATTGGAAAGTCTCTGCCGGGAGCTGAGTAACTGGCACCTGCTATTATTGTGTCCCTCCTCCCCCTTTTAATAACTTGTTTATAAAGATGGCTCTCCTACAGATCTCATTACACCGCCGTAAAGCGTGTTTTTTAAAAAAATACATGGATTCCTCCTGGTGTCAGGGCTGAATGCCTACCTCCTGATGTTTCTGTAAGGAGGAGGGGTGGTTTTTCCGTTGTCCAGGCGTCTTTCCACGCTGCTGGGCAGACTCGCAGATGCCCGTGGGGAGACGAGCTATGTCCTCGCCATACCTGGGAGGAGATGTCGTTCCTCCGTTAACACAAAGGCTGGCAGGCGGCTAGGGTGGCTGGGAGGGGAATTCGGTCGTCTTGTTGTTTTAGGCCTTGGAGCAAGGGATTGTGTTGACTGTTTGAATGATGTTGGCTTTATCTCCATCAGAGCTTGCGTAGGGACATGCGTTACTGGAGAGCACGGAGCGCGATGTTTGGCACGCGCCCCTGGGAGCTCTAGGGCAGCGAGTCCCGCTCCTTTCGCTTGCATCAAGCAGTTTCTTTAATGGCTTTTAACAGTTTCATCCTGGTTCTTTTATGGGTGGATCGTGGTGCAGAAGGAAGCTGGGAGCATTTTTGGATCCTGTCCTGAGTGATTTGATGACTACGTCTCGCTGAGCTTCATCCCTGTGCAGGTGCAGTGGTCCATCTCCTGCAGGGTATGGGGTGGGAAGACCCTGTCCTCCCTCCCAGACATACGCGGGGGGCAGGGAGAGGGGGAGAGGGCGAAATCATGTCCGGGACAATTGTTTCCTGATTCTCTCCATCACCTTTTAGAACAAAAAATGAGAAAAGGAGCCTCAGAAAAGAGGGCACTGCAGCAAGCCCTGGCAGGGATGTAATCTCTTTTCTTCGTACCGAGATATAAAGATAATTCCGATCAGGATTGAAACAGCGGATGGCAAATAATTCTTGAACAATCCGCTTATGGTGTTCCAGGATGCGAATGAAAACCACTAATGGGATAAAGAAGGATCTAGATAATTATCTCGGCTGCATTAAATCCTGTCCTTTCAGGAGAGTACTCTTGTGTGGACACTAATTTCATGTGTATGAAATGCTAAAGCTGACTAGACGTTTTCAGAAGTTAGCCGATTCCAAAATAACCATCATTGCTCGGTGATCCTCTATCTTTTATCTACCTGGTTGGTCCTAATAAATCTGATTTCTGGTCTCTGCTAGCCTGTTTCCCTTTCACCCCCTCCCTACAGCATGTTAAAGCTGTGACACATTCTCTCCAGGGTGGATTTGAAACCTCCTTCATCCTTTTCTTTTTTCATTTGGTCCGCTGTTTTGGGAGATTTCCTGGGGTTTTTTCCCCTTTTACAGCTGCTAATGCTGTTGTTTTAAGTCTGACGGCAGAGCTGCTTGCTATATTAAGGTACACAAGATATTTTTTAATTTGATCCATTTTTTTCCCCCAGCAAGAACCCTGCCTTGCGTTGCGGGGGACGGCACTGTGCTCCAAAACAAATCCAGTTGTACAGTCAGTTAATGAGGCTCTTGTTGTAGGCTCTTTGCTGCCTTTGTGTTTGAACCTAATGGATGCCCCTGGATGAAGTGGAGGATGGCAGGAGGAGAAAGGAACAGTTCGGTATTGACAGCAGCCGTGACATTTGGATGGGGTCAGATCAGTTAACAGCGTTCAAAGCTCTGCGTTACGGGATCTCTGTTCCCTACGACCCCATGGTCAGAGGAGGTCTGCTTTTCAGAGGCATGGGCGGCAGAAATGCACTTCTGAGAAGCGTCTGGTTCTTCGTTCTCCCCCATCAGCTGCAGGCAGCCGCATTTGCCAGCTGTCAGAGACTCATTTCTCCCCAGCCTCACGCTAAGCAACCGGAGGCTGCAGCATCCTTCGGCGAGCCAGGCTGCGCATCCGACGATGGGAACTGGGCCTGGGGACTTCAGCCGAGACGGCCGCCCATGAGCCGTCCTCCAGCTGGAAGAGGAGGATGAGCAGTCAGCGTTGTCCCTTTGCACGCTGGAGGACAGATGCTGTGCGTGGCTGTCTTGTCGGGGAAAGACTCCATCATTCACCGCATGGAGAGGGCCCAGCTGTAGTTTCTCAGCAGTAGACCCTCTGGAATCACAATGTTCCCATCCTTTCTTGTCGGCATGGCAGTACGGTTAAGGTTCAGATGTCTATTGGAATTACAGAAGGGCTTCCTTGCTTTTAATGAGAAGTCACACAAGAAATGCCAGCCTGTCCAGGGTGGACTTGGGTTTCCAGTCTCCTTCGTGTGGCACAGAGAGGTTACAAGGGCCAATCTTGCACTGAAATCCAAGGAGTTGGTATGTCTATTTTTGCTGTGGGCTGGAAGTTGCTCTTGACACCAGATCTGCCGTTCACACCACCATGAGCTGTCACTTGCCTGTCCCAACTGGAGGAAGTCCTTAGAGGCACATGAAGCGCACACCTCCCATACCAGGCTTGGGTTTGGGACAGGTAGGCTGGACAAGGGTCCGACAGGCAATTAAGCACAACCAGGTAAGGCACTTGTCTCATAGGGCTGCGTGTAACGAAGAGGGTGCCTGGGATCCTGGCTGCCTCTGGAAGGCTCTTTAAGAAACAAATTACATTTCAGAAATGTGGTCACCCTTCATCTCATACTTCTTCAACAGCAACTCTTAAACAGAATTGCTCACACAGGAGAGTGAATATCAAGGTTTCTTCACCTCCTCGTCACAGTTACTAGCCCTGTGGCTTTGGGAGCAAGGCTGAACGTTAACAGCGGTGCCTGGCACAGGCTTTTGCTCTAAAACTGCCGACATTCTGCAAGAGGAGTCTGGTGAGGTCTGGCAGTTGACCCCTAAAAATCGACCGATTGCTGTGTAAGGCAAGATATCCATCTTATCTGCGAGCACACCAGCCCTGCTACATGCTCTTGATTTCCACAGAGATCTTAGTGGGGATTTTTACCTGGTTCTTGATATCACTGCATGCCCTTTGAATGAACCACTCGCTAAGAAATTTCATTACTTGCTCCTTGTTGGTGGTGTCTGGTTGGCCGAGTTGCTAGTTGAAGTCTCCATTCCTCAACCCTGTGCTGTGATGAAGTGGTACCTGGAGCTGCTGTGCTACCTCCACAGAGCATAATAAACTGTCTCCTGCCATCTCCTGCTTGGCTGAGCTGTGCCCCGAGAGAAAGTGTGCATTTTTCTGGATGTCTGCAGAGCTCTCTGTGCGTGTATCGTTCAAGTCACTTGAGAAAGGCAGATATTTCACTTCTCTTTGGAAATCCATCAAGACGCTGGCAGATCGCTTAGCCTGAGCGCTGTTATCTGGGCTGTGGTTCATAACTTCTAAAATGTAGGGCAAGAAGTATTGCTGTAGTAGTTAAAGGTCAGGCAAAATGACGACCTTTAGCCCTTCGTAGCAGCTGTGGGCATCAAAGGAGGTGTTTTACTGCTGGGATTGAAACTTCAAGCACTCCTCCGTTGTTCCACAGTGCTGGTTAATTATTCCTAAAGCCTTCAAGCCAAAGGTGGTCATTTCTGCAGCTACCCCCGATGGTGACCCCATGGTGCTCAGAAGTCCCAGCTGAGAGCAGGATCCTCTCTGGTGTGCCCTGGACATGCTGGGTGCGCGGGGAAGCCTTCCGCACGGCTTCACCATGGAAGGCTGGGCTAGGAGAAGTGGGTCTGCGTAGGTGGGCCAGTCATCAATGGCAGAGTTGGCCATTTAAAATCCAGTGTCCTTCAGTGGCCGAGATGGCTGCGGTGGCGGGGATGAGCGTGGGGGTGGTCGGCATCAGGCATTGGATTCGATGGAGAGGAGGAAAGGGGAAGATGTTAGCAAGAGAGAGCTCGTAGGTGGGTAACATTCGGATAGCCAAACAGTACAGAAAAGGTCAAGAGCGTTTTTCGTCTGCTGGTGTGTGGCGTAGCACACAGGTGGGAAGGTGTGGATTTGTTTGTCCATGCGGTCTTGTTTAATTTGGCTTCCAGGAGAAGTCCTTATCTCCTCTCCTGCTGCCAGCTTCCTTTGAGTTGCCCTCTTTCCTTCTGCTCTGCCTACATTTCTTGCTGTGATTCCAACTATTTATAGTATTTTTTTCCCCTTAACCTACTCCGCTGCGTGTGCACTGTTCCAGCAGCTGTCGCTTCCCAAGCCCGTTCTGCTGATAGGTCAGGGGACGATCCCCGTGCACACAACCCGTTCAGAGCATTTCAGGGCTCTTCAGTGTGGGCACCTACCTGAATGTAGAATTGCAGTTGGATCTTATCTTAGGGAAGGTTTTGATTGCGGCTGGTGAAATAATGATCTGCTTATTGATGTAGAGGAACAGGAGGAAGCTGCCAAGGGTAGCAAGGGGAGAGGAAGAGGAGTTTTGCAGAGGAGCATGCCCCCTTTTCCTGGTGAAACTTAAGCAGCCGAAAACAAGAGGCATATTCTCCTCTCGGTTACATCAGTGTGCATCCGGAAGAACGTCGTTAAAATAATTTAATTTCTTTTCGGCACAGGCTGGTGTCCCAGAGAGGGGAGCCTGTGGCAGCGGGGAAGCGCAGGGCTGGTCTGAGCTCCAAGCCGAGGCCGGGAGAGGCAGGTTTAGCTGTTCAATTTTGTACTCCCTCCTTTTTATCTCTGCAGTATCAAGCTTAGAGAGGAAGCAGAAAATATTTGTTTAAATCCCTTTCTTCGTTGCTGCCATGTTCAAACTGAATTAACTCTCATCCGAAGGAAGCCTGCGCTATAGGAAACATCTGCCGTGGTCCAAATTGTGTTTGAGGTTGGAATTAAAATGTATGTAACTGTGCAGCGGTGAGCAATGAATACACAAATCCTGCTCTTTGCCAGCAGTCGTTTGGCGAGACATCATTTGTACGCTTCCCTTGTACCTGTGCGGTTCCACGAATCTGTTATTGGAATACGAACCAGCACAACGTGTCTCAGGAAATGATGATTATAAGGTGAAGCGGCTTGCTAGAATGTCAAATAGTTCCTTACTTCAAGCTTACGTTTGTATATTTATTTCTCTTCTACGAACAGCATTGCTGGAGTGTGCTAATAATTGATGGGAGGAGGTAATTGTATTCACGGTGCGTCGGTGTTGGGGGCAATATTTATATGCAATGGCTGCTCCGTGAAATATTTGTTCTCCTCTTGGCTCCGCCATCCAATGAGTTGACGTAAGCTCTCGGGGAAAGTATGAACAATTTTTATAGCTGTTCTAGATACAGTCCTTACAGATTTTTTTGATTGTGTAACTGAAAAGAGCTTTTGAAAAGATAGAACAAGTCTCGAGTATAGACTGGCCAGTGCAAGGCTGGCACTTTGCTGTATTTGATGAGCTTTCAGTCTGCTGAATTAAGACAAATCTAAAGCTCCCATTTTATGGAGTAACATCTGAGGACCGGGACTCTTGCAGTGTTTTGAATGTCTAGGCTTCCTTTGGGCTTCTTTAGGGTAAAGACCATTCAAGTCTGACAAAATCGTTCAAGTTCTTTAAATCGCGTCCTCTATTTCAGCGGGAATCGCAGAGATAATTGCAAAATAATCTGAGGGGCGACTGACGAGAATGAAGAGGGCAGAAGTTCGAGCAGGACTCGGTGGCGTGTGCTAACGCTGTATTTCTGGTGCACGGTGGCCAAATTGGTACCACATGTATTTCAGAGGTTAGTTACATGATACTGCGTATTCCCCATGAATTAATGGACGTTTGGGTTCAGACTGACAGCTCCTGAGGCCCCAGAGCAGCACGGTGGGTATAGTGGCACCAGACGGTGGACGTGAAGGTGGATTGATCAAAGGCCAAGCCCTCCACAAGGCTGGCTGGGTATCATTCAGCCCATTTCACAGGTGGAAGATCAAGGCACAGGAGGGGTTCCCAACCTGCAAGGTGCATAGATCCCTTAGAAACCTCCGACTGTCCCTCCTGCAGCCTCTCAGGCGCAGAAGCCATGGCTACAGAAGGACGGGTTTGCATTTCTCTGCTGCCACGTTTGCTGGCAGAGAAATGACATTTACTGGGTTGCTCCGGGAGGTCTATGCTTGTGCTGGGGTGAAAAGTCTGCGGGGCTCGGGGCAGGGACCTCGAGCGCTGCGGTAGCTGCTGGGAGGACAGCTAGAGAAAGCATCCATGTACCTGGGGCTGAGATGCTGCAGGATCTGGCCCCGCTCAGCTGTATGTTCCTCAGCAAGATTCCTGGTGCCAGACAAAATACGTGTGTGGGGAGGCAGACGGTGCCAAAGCAGCTCCAGGAAAGCAGCAGCTGGCCCTTAATTTACTCTAAGGTTGGGTGGATTGATTCTGCTGCTCTGGAAACTGAAGTGGATGAGGGGGCAGGAGGACAGGGGTGGTAGGAGGTCACACCAGAGTCTGCTGTCAGCGCAGAAGAGAGAGGGAGTTTTTTATGTTTTGTGGCGCCTCTGTTCCTACTTTGGAAGAAGCTTCCTTTTTATGTGCCTGTGTAAATGCTTTATAGCCCAGTGCTGTGACTTTGAGTGGTTCCTCGGAAATTGATGATGAATTTTGACCACGTACAGCCGGTGTCTTCAAGTTCCCGAGGACTCTGCTCTCAGTTTGTGATGTGGTTTTTCACTGCATTTAAATGAGTGATTTTTATATAACTTCTGAGTATTGGCAGGCTTACAATCACCTTCTCCCCCCATCTTTTTTTTTTTTTTTTTTGTTTAAGCTTGGTTTTTCTAAGGGACTGAAGCTACGTCCTTCTTCCCAACGGGTTTCAAACTCCTAGTCTTCCTTTAGTCCAGCTGGGCCGTGGCATGGTTATCCCAGGGGTGATGTAAAATCCTCCAGGTATTTCTGAAGGTAGTCAGGAGGCAGAAGAGAGAAGGTCTGTTGGTAGCTCTGCTGGAGGATAGTGTGAACTCCTCTGTCAGGCGTGGGTGAATCCGTGCAGAAGGCATTATCTTCATAAAGCCCCAGCCACAAGAAATTCGTTAATCAAAGCTTTTGGTTGGGTACGGGGCGCCCAGATGTTGGATTCCCCGCAGGATGGGGCGCGCTGGGGTGGCCGTGGCCACCACCGTTCGCTGTGCCTGGTCAGCAGCTCTGCTGATCCCCTGTAGAGTGCTGCCACGTGTAGAAAATAAACAAGACCAAGGGGTTTTTGTTTCCCTTCTCACACCTCTCGCAAGGGTTAGAAGTAACTGCAGAAAGAAAATAATGGTGGTGCGGTTTTTGTTGGCAACAGGACCATCGATTTCAGTAGTCCTACCTATGGCCAGTGCCTCATTTTCTAATTTTTGTTGCTCCAACCACTTCTTTTTTTTGTTGTTGCAATCAAGATAATGCAGTACAATACTGCACGAAGAATTTCAGCTATTCAATTACCTTTCAGAAGTTGACTTAATTGGCTCTTTAAGTGATAGCTTTCTATTGTGTGCAATCAGCAGGACTCAAGGAGGGAGCAGGAAGAGGATAAGGACTTTCTTTCTAATCAATAAATAAAGGTCTTTGAAATAATACTGCTTGCAATTTGTATCACCGGTTAAATTACGCCGAAGATGATAGTCTGCGTGTTCCTTGCGGAGCACGGCAATAACAGAGTAATAAGGCTTTGCTGTCAGCAAGCGTGGACTATTCTACTCTGTGTTCCCAGCAAATCCAATATTCTCCCCTTGGATTTTTTCCCCCCAAGTATTAGAGAAAACCAAAAGAAAACTGCTGCAAAGCCTGGCACAGATGGCTTGCATGTAGTGACTAATCATTTGTTTTGCACCTCATAAAGTATGCAAATGAATGTGATACCTGACGATAAATAATTCAAAATGGAGATGCAAGGCAAGAGGAGATTATAGATGGAATAAATATATGGTAAACCACCTTCAAAAAAATGAGCGATCCCAAAAGCCGAAGCTCTTCTTCCAAGCTACAAGCCGCAGAAACAGCTGCTTCGTGGTTCGGGTTTGCCTCCAGTGCTTGAGCCCAAGGGACTCGGGGCCAGCAGGATTTCTAGAGTTTGCAGTCAGGGTTTGGCCAAAGCTACAAATCTCAAGAGCTGCCGCCCTTGTACAGCTCTGTTGCACCTCAGGTCATCCCTGAGCTTGGTTTAGGCAGCAGGAAAGCTTTGCCAAGCACACCAGGTTTCTTTTAGATATATAATTTTAATATTTTTTTCCTAGTTAGTGGGGTAAAAGTGATTGGCTGCTTCATATTTTTTTTAAAGCTGAAGTTACTAATCATAATTAATCATTTGGTCCTAGAAAAAATATTCTGAATCCAGAAAGGTCTTGAGATTGCAAGAGGCACAAGACTGGAAGCCACCCTTAATCCCCTGGTGCTGCCGCTGCCTGGGCCAGTTCCAGCTGCTGCCACCACGGTCCCATGCCCGAATCCAGCCCCTTCCCAGCCAGGGGGATAGATGAGAAATGGAGGTGCAGAACTGAATAAAGCCACGGGTTTTGATGTTTAAGCATCCTGGGGATGGTGCATGTCTCCCTGCACTCCATCACTAACACCTTCTGCACGCGGAGGGGGTTTCGTTTTGTCTGGGGCAGCGCCCCAGGGATCTTCTTTGTAAGGATCAGCAAGCTCAGACCAAGTTGGGATTTAATTGATTAAATTGGCTTCATCCTTTGCTTCCTGCCCCATCCAGGTAAGAGATGGATCCCCAGTGTGATGTTCCTGCTGCGGGAGGGGAGACGGTGGTGATCCAGTTTTATGATCCTGCGCCGAAGAGCAGCTCTGAGACTGTTTCCCGTGTCGGCTTGTAGGAGTTTTCTTGAAACTGTGGAGGGAGACTGAGCTTGCCCTTTTATCCGCTAGAAATAGTGATGCTGCAGTGTCCCGGTCCAGCTCAGCGTTAAGAAGGTCCTTAAACTGCCAGCAGTCTTCTCCTGGCCGCCGCTGGCTGGGGTCAGGCGCCTTCGTGCCCAGACGCCCCGACAAGGCTGCGTTTGTTCGCGGAGGGTTGGAACGGTCTTGCCTCGGCGGAGCGGTGGAACTGAATGGTCATTTTGTGGTGACAGCAATTGCAGCATCCGTGCGGTTTCACCATCCCAGCGTGTTACAGATGATCCCAAGTGCTGGGCTGATTCCGTGTTGGCTTTGCAGAGCACCGCGGGGCTGGGGCGATGGGTAGCGTCGATTTATAAGGTGCAGTAACTGCTGGTTTGTTCATCATTTTGTCTGTGTTGAGTTAAGCAAGATAGGGGAAGAAGGGCAAAAGAAACAACTTTTTTGTTGTAATTTTACTCTGTGGCTTGTTTTGCTCCTGGGAGGGGCTGTTATGATAAAATCTGATACATTCCCACATCTGCCTATGAGGAATGTAGGATTTATCTTTCGAATGAAATTTGCTTTGCTGCGCTGCCAGCAGGGTTTTTTTGAGTAGCTATTTTTGTGAAATATAACCTGAGAATGTGTATTGGCTTAACACTTAAAATGTAGCCGGGGGAAGATGGAATATTCGTCTTTATTGTATTTGTTTCTCCCGTGATGAGACATTACTGCCTGTCGTAGAGGAAGCGGTCCCCGAGCCCGGGGAGCATGCCCGGTTATTTTCTGCTTGCTCCATTAGCTCCTGTGCAGACCTCCCGATTTTTTTTATGTGCATGTGCTTTTCTACTTGTTTAATCCTGCCAACTGCTCTTCTGCTTGGAAATCCATTTCTATAATGCTGGGTATTACACAAATTTGTTGAAGCTCTTAATGCAGCTGACGGGGGGGCTGAGGCTGGTTTGCACGGTCGGGCTGTGCCAGCTTTCGGCTTCCCGTCAGTCACACGGAGAGCTTTACGCCGCAGCTCACCGAGGGCGTCAAATGCACGCGGTAGAGAAAAATAAAGTTTGAGGAACAGCTGGAGTGCGGTAAACATCGCTTGGATTTTGATTTATGAAGTCCAAGCGCAGCACAAATTGTAGGGCGCGCTGTGCCCTGTGGAAATCTCTCTTTGTATTCCCTTTTTTTGAAAAATTTCCATAACTGGTAATCACGGGTTCGTCGCAGAGCGCCCTTCCGTAAATAGCTTTTTGGTCACCGCGGCTGTTCACTATTGCTCTGAACAGCGTGGTAAGCGCGGCCCCTCATTCACGGGAATATCCGTCGTGAATCGCGGCGGGGGTGCAGGCGGCGGAGCTGCGGGGTTTCGGGGGTTTGCTGCGTGCGTGGTGCCGTGGGGAGCAGAGCTGGGGCGGGGGGGAGGCATCTCCCCTCGCGGGGGGCTCCGTGGGACGCGCAGTGTTTGTGCAGCCGTTCCCAGCAGAACTGAGCACATCCCTGCCTGGTGCGCTGTTCTGGTCGGTTTAAGCTGTTGAATTTATCCGTGGCGCTTTGCCTGGTGGAGAGCGGTGGGAATGTTGTCAGCAGTGGCAGAGGAGGATGCCAGGCTGCTTTTTTTTACTATTTGTAGTGAAGTTGTACAAAGTCCATCCAGGGCCTCATGGCAAGGGTTTACGTAGCTCTCAAGCGTGCACGTACCCTTTGTTTAAGCAGTGGAGTAGGCGACCTGCTCAAAGTTTAGTGTGAGTTTATATACTTGCGTTAACTTCTGACTTAACTATCCAGTTTTATTAAAAATAAAAGGAATGAAATAATTCTGGCACGCTTTGATAACTACGGCATTTGGAAACTGTTCAGCTTCTCTCTCTTCCCTTTCCTGATTTCTTCCCAAGAATACTTGCAACACTTTTCTTTTTTAGGACTTTTCCCTAACAATTACATCTGTGAAGATCCGCTGGGATGGGTTATCCCACTGGCAGGATTATGCCCTTAAATGGAAAATAAGCTGCCGCAACAACCAAAGTTCGGGAAAAAATATTATTGTGGGAAAACGAAGTCACTGGATGTATTATTCTGTGTTGTGGAGCTGCACAGTCAGGAAATGCTTGTTAGTGCGGAGAGGAAATGCTCGTGTCTTCTAAATGCTTGTTGCATGCTTTTTTTAATTGGTTAAAATAGGAAAACATATCTCTGATAACCTACCAGCTAGTACGCCCACTGTCAAATGGATGGGAGGCGTGAGAAAACATTCGAGGGAGATGGGGAGGCCAGCCTTGCTTGATGAGCTCTTTAATTTATCTGCTGGCTCGTGCTCCCTCCCTTCCTCTCCCAGGCTGGTGATGGTGCAGGTCCTCTGCAGGCTGCCCAGCCGGTTCCCCAGCCCCGCTGCCTCTCAGCCAACGATTTGGGCTAAATAATCCAATTAAGCTTTGCAGCTTATATAACTCTTTTGGCTTGAGGCAGCAGCCGGACTGACGGGGATACAAAACACATCTGGAAATCGTGTACTAAACATACTACTGCGGCCAGAGCCAAAATGATTTGGACAAATTTGCTCATACGCACAAGATGTCCTTTGAACAGCAAGACGTGTGCGTACAGTCTCCTTGCTGAAGAAGTCGAGGTTAGAAAATGCTCCTATCCATAAATCGCTGCCCTGGCTGGGAAACCGAACTGGCTTTTGTCCTCTGGAAGATCATCTGGCTCTTCCTCCAGCTCCGGAGGATCAGCCAGTCCCCGTAGCACGGTGATCGTAACACATATGTTTATGCGTTTCAAAGGTGGGAAGAACCTGCAGCGTCGTTTGGTCTGACTTCTTATCTGATACCCATCATAGGAGTTGCTTTTTATTTAAACTGAAACGTGACTTGGTGTATAACTGGAACACAGCTCCGAAGAAACAATCAAGTGTTTTTCTGAGCATTCATTATAACCCTGGTAATTTATGATAATGGTTAATCACACTTACTGTTAAAACGTGGGCATCTTACGTCAGCTTGAGGATTGGGGAGAAAGAAGAACTCAATGATTCTGTGTTTCGAGTAGTGTGCCGAGCACAGAGCTTAGAAAAAACCAGTGCATGTTTTAGCACTCGGATGCCTGTTCTCCTGTTGATATCCATTACTCTCGGTAGGGAAGTTACGGGCATTAGCAGCAGAATGAATTTCCCTTCATGAGCGCTGATATGCTCTTATAGCTTCGTTTTATAGTCTACTGCCTGATGTTAAAGAATTTATTTGGCTTTGCAAGTGTGCAAGGCTGGTTTAGCTCTCGCGTCCTGCCCGTTCCTGGGTGCTTGCACAGCTGCTTGCCTGACACCTTCCAAATCTGGGCTGGGGCAGGGTTGTAGAAATGCCAGCCCCTGAAATCTGATATGCTGCACACACACAGAACTGCCGGGCTTGTCCTCAGGAAAACACGTACAGGGAATTTAGCTACAGTCAGCGTGCACTGGCCGGGTGCAATGAGTGGTGCCAGAGCTGCAGGGACGCTGGAGGTGGCTTGGCAGAGGGTACGTTTTGGTCCCAAGAGGGGAGGTCACTGGGGCACAGCGATGCCGAAGCAGCGCTCTGTGACATCCTGACCCCACTTCGGCTTTTGAAGTGGTTCGGGCACTTCTGGGCAGTGCCCAAGGCTACGCGCCCGGGGCTTGGGGGTCTTGGATATGCTTGGGGCTGCCCCGGTCTGCACCAATGTAGGGCTACTTGACGCTCGAGCCACACTGACAGCATCCAGAATCCCTTCAGTATCTTTGCACTGGCAGGGCTTACTCTGGTTTGTTATGGAAAACTTAATATATTTCTTCCAGTGTACGATTTATAGGGCTGTCAGAATGCCCCAGCTCTCAGCAGGCTTTGGACGTGGCCATGGAAGTCTCCTAGGAGAATCTTTGTAGTCATAAATACTGACATACAAAGTCATGATCTTACAGTTCATATATTTTGGGTTTTTTTCATAGTCATAAAACTAAATAATGAGTTCCCCAAAAGAGGCTGTGT
>Ga0181612_151180_pt1 | contig 14758 bp, 9 predicted proteins | sample HoacroProtozoa21_FD_119630 | JGI IMG/M metagenome (GOLD analysis project Ga0181612, IMG submission 119630) | Hoatzin crop microbial communities from Cojedes, Venezuel. Combined Assembly of Gp0051906, Gp0051904, Gp0051908 | reverse complement strand
GACTGGGAAGCTATTTAAATTGAAAAACTAATAGGAAACATGGAATTCTGTAACATTTTAGGTATTTTACCTTGGCCTGTTGCCCAAAACTTTAAATATTTAAACTCTTTAATTCAAAACACAAAATGACATCATTCGTTCTCTTTGTAACCCTGATCAGAGTAAATGGTTCATCTTTAATGTCACTGTCTAGAATCGTTCACAAAGTAGGAGAAATGGGTTAAATACTGTCTGCTAGTAAGGATTTCAACCTGAAACGTGGCAATTCTAAGCCGTTCTAACAATCAGTCAATTATGACTCCAGAGCAGAAACATCTAATGTTTAAGCCTCTTTTTTTCTCAGTACTGGATTATTCACCCAGAAGGAGAGGCTCTGAGAAAACAAATAAAGTAGTTATTGCCTAGTTAGAGGACTTACTGGGAAAACAGGAGCATTCTGTTGTTCAGTCCTTGGTTTTGGGCTTTCGCTGACCTTCCAACAAGTTTAAAAGTCAAAATGAACTTCCCTGATATTTTTTTTTCGTTCCTGGCATTGAGTTATTCAGTGTACAACCAATATCTTTACAGTCTTTCAGCTACTCCTGTTTTTCTATTCAAGGTAATGACTCCTGTTTAAGTAAAAAGAAATACAACTGTGTCTTTTTAGAAAGCTCTGTTGACAAAGGATTACAAGATGAAAGGTTGTGGACACAGAAGTTACTCCAGAGGAACCTTCTATAGTAAGGGAGAAGGACCTGTACACTCAGTCTTTGGTGTTACAGTTTCTTCTTTTTGAGATCTTGTGTAGTGATACCTTCTGCCACTCAGGCAAAAAAACAGAAAGTAGAGAGAATGAGTAACCATTCAAAAGATGTGATGAGAGAGGCGGTTTTATGGCCACAGTGTGGGCATGAACCCTTAACGGATATGTTGCAAATAGTTGGATGTGTGTGACCAAGTATTGGGAAATCTTTTATGGACTTCCAAATGGAAAAATCTTTCATACACTAGATTATTTAAAAGTTCCAATAGGGAAAAAGTGTTCTAAATTATATAAAAAAGGCCTATGGAAAAAGTTAAGGTATTGGTTATGTGCCCAAGGAAGACAGAGAACATGGATGTTTTCTAGGGACTTGATTACAATTTCTTTGATATGAAAAAGCCTTAAAAAGTACTCTCAGAGTAAAACCTAGCTTATTTTTGAATGTGACCTATTTTGATAGGTAGGCCTAGTTTCACACTTTTGAGAAGGTAATATTTTTATTTGATCTATATAAGCTTTTAAGGCTGTCTGTGAAGTAGAGTTTAGGTTATTTTTTTTCCCAGTGCATATTATTTCTCTACACAAACAAAAATTTCTCATATTTGTGCCAATCATTTGGAACTTGTTAAAAGCTTCCTAAAAAATTTTTAAAATTAGAATCTTTTCTAAATCATTCTAGACACTATACTATACTACATCAAAGACAGTTTACTAGAGTCATCCGTAAACAAGTTTCCTTAGCTGCCAGTTAAAACCAGGCAGCTTCTTTGTGTTTGGTGCCTACCGTTTGGTACAAATTTTGGAGGAAAAAAATTTATATATTTATCTTGTAAAATTACCTACTCGTTCTCCTGATTGTAGAACAAAACAAAATTCTTCTGAGACAGCTAGGTTTCATCTTGGAAACCTGCTTAACCACCACAGTCCTCAGGAGGCCGGAACCATCTGCGTGTGTGTCCTTTGCCTGTTTCCTTGAACAGCTACTGTTGAAGAGTAACCTATTTTAAAGACATGTAGACTTATTTTTCCAAACTCACTCCTGAATAAAGGTAATTGCCATAAAATTGAAAGCTGCACAATGCTGTCCCTAAGTTATTTCCTAAAACTTAATTTTTTACTTGTTTTCCTCTCCCCATCTTCTGTAAACTGTTTAGAGTCGGAGATGTTAGATGGATTATTTGGTGAGATGAGTAGCTTTGAGGATACATTCAACGTGCCTGCTGAGCCCAATGGAGCTGTTCTGCTGGTGCCGCATGCTCTGGATGCAGTAGAGAAATATGAAATAAACACAGATAAAGCACAAGGAGAGGGAAGTGTGCATTCTGAGCTGCCTGTTAGAAGAAAGGCTGGCATTTCACAGGAAGTGAAAACAACCAGCTGGACTGAAAAAAGCCACTTTATTGAAATGAAGGATTCTTTACTGCAAAACACAGATGAAGATACAGGGGGTGGTAAAGATGGCTGTTTAATAGGTCATGAAAAGGAATTGGAGCCACTTACGATCACAGGAGATGCGCAAGATTATAGAACACACAAGTCATCTGAGAACAAGATGCCCATGAAAGAAGACGTGCTATCTTCATCAAGCCAGTGGTCTCAGCTGAACATATCTGATCTTGATGTAACTCATCTGGAAATGTCGATGTGTGGCTCTCCACCCTCTGACTCATGTAGAGAGAAAAATTTAGAGAACTCAGTCCTAATGACCCAGGATGATGCTGTGGAAACATCCTTACTGAATATTTCTGGCTTGATAAAAACACAAAAGCTGTTGAATGTCAATTTGTCAGAAAAGTGCTATGAAGTGAAAAATTCTGAAAACAACCCAGCATCAGAAATAACTCCGGTAAAATCTTTGTCTGTGAGGGTTCAAGATCCAAAGTTAGTACAAGGATGTGCAGCTGAGAAGGTTTCCAAAATGAGCTTCTTAAACTGTAATTCTTTTTTAATTGAAAGTACAAATGTTACGGAGTATTCTGTAGTCTACAACGACAGCTTTTCCAAGCATTTAAAAGCAACTTCTAAATCTGTGATAACTGATGTTCTGTCTCACGCACTTGTATGTAGTGCTACATCTCCAGATAATTGCAGTGACCTACATTTAGCAAATAGTGAAAATACTCTCACAAAGTCTGGCTTTAAAAGTGTGAGTATGTTATCCAGCTTGAGAAGGAGATCCAAGAGATTTATTTATACAATAAATAATACTTTTCTGTATCAAGAAGAAAAAATACAGAAAGAAGTAACCTCTGAATTGCCTATTCATCCTGTATTACCACATTTGGAATCTGATTCGTGTGAATTTAAAGGTTGTCATGTGGCCAGTGTTGCTAAGCAAGGTATGTTATTAAGCTTTTCACCATTTGTGGAGGATTCTGTATTTATTTATTAAGAGCCTTTTATGTAAATGTTTCAGATAAAATTATGTAAAATCTCGTGTTTGTGATAAAGTAGCTCTGCAACTGACTAGTCTGGGAAACCAGTTATGGAATTGGTCTGTTATAATAATATTGAAAGAATAGCATTATTTTTAAATTGTCTGTTGCTAACTTACTGTTTTAGTCTCAGATTAGTTTCTGAAATAGAAACTTCCACCTTGAAACATTATTCTAATTGACAAGCCTAATTGTCTTTATTAATGCTGTTTAGACATCCGTACTGTCAAGGGCCATCCTGTCTGAATTGGTAACTTCTAGAGATCGTAAAGAATGGTAAAGCTGTATTGTTACTTTTCTAAAATTAGGGGTTTTAAGACTGTACATGTGTTTCTTCCAGAAACACAAAATGTTTTAAAAAAATTATATAACAAAAGCAAGCATGTACTCCTGTTTTTTAAAGCTGTTGTTCTTGCTGGAAGAATTACTTAATATTAGAAATTGAAGTACTTCTCTTTGAAGTTTGAAACAAATCCCTATGTTGAGACACAAGGAATGGAAGCCAATCTCTTCAAAATTCACTACAACTAAATTTTTTTTTTTAACTGATAGCATTAACCGCAGGCTACTCGCTTGTTTCTGGCTATTAGAACGTGATTAGATTAAACAGATCTCCAGTCTTGTGAGGGTGTTCACATTTGAAACCAGTAGTGTTATTTATGGCACTAGTGTTAAGCATGTGTAGAAATCATGAGCTAAAAGTTTATGAAAATCTGTATTTACATTTGTTTGAATAAATATGAACTACTTCATTAACATTTTTTTTTTCTGTAATGTCTTCTCTTGTAGACTGCTTGCTTCTTGCTGAGAGAAAGCATTTGCAATCGAATATAAAAGATAACAATTTCAGCACCTGTACTTTAAAAATGGATATAATGGACAACTCATCTGGTAATTCCTTCAACGACAGGCTGAAGCAACAAGACCTTAGAGGCTGGGGGGAAAATGCAAGAGAGGATCAACCTGCTATGTCATTAAAATGCTTAGAAGTGTCTAATACACAGAAGGAAGACACAACAGATTCTTTAAATAGTGAAATAATTTCAAATATAAAACGTAAAGTTCGAACTTCAGCATGCCTAATGGCAAGAAAGCGTTCCAGATTCTCTAAGCAACAGCCTTTAGGGAGCAAAGGTCAGGAAGATCAGTACATGAGTGCTAATGTGAACAATAGACCTACTGTACGGAGCCTTGAAGAACAACTTGCATGTTCTTCCTCTAGGGATAATGAACTCTTGATTGATATGGACCATGACACTACGTCTGTGACAACTGGCGGTTTCAGTAATGCTTTGAGTCAGATCAAGTGTGGCATAAATGGAATCAATAGTGATTGTTGCAATAAAATATCGACTGATAAAAGGTATGCAGCAGACCAGTGGTCAGTAGTTGACTGCAGAGAAGTACTCGGACCTTTGGGAATAAGCGACTCGGAAAATGATAGCACTGGATTAAAACAAGGGGAGAAAACAGACGGAGCTGCCTTTTCAGAAGCTGTAGCTGACAATCAACAGCCAAAGTCAGTTGAAAACAGTGAAAGCCCTCAAGCAGCTGCTTGCAATAATGTAGCTGCAGAGGTTGCTAAAGAATTGTTGGATTGTATAGATGGTAATTCTTTAAATGAAGTAGTTTCTAAAGAAGATAAACAAGTGGCATCTATGTATTCCAGCACAAAGTCAAGGCAGAACCTAAAGTATAAAAGGAAATCATCAGGAAATCTTAATGCATGCAGTTTGAATCTGGGCTTTGGTGGCTTCCAGACTGCTTCCAATAAGCAGATTAAATTCTCTGAAGTCAGTATAGCGAAAGGCAGAATGCTGTTCAAAGATATTGAAAATGAATGCTTTGAAGCCACTTCCATGGAACGAGCCAGAAACTTTTCAAACGAAGTTAAAAAGGAGAATACGTTTGTGTCTGATTCAGAAAGCAAGTTGGACAGTAATTTATCTGATTCTTTAGATTCACAGACAAGTTTTCTTGAGCCCAGACATACACAGCTTATTCCATATAAAGCTGGCTTCTGTAAAAGCTTTCCTAGAAGTCAACAATCCTTGCAAGAAACAAATCAAACCTTGACAGCAAGCCAAGAAGCTGAAATTGCTGAAATTTCGAGTATCCTGGAAGAAACAGGTAGCCAGTTTGAATTTACACAGTTTAGAAAGCGAAGTAACACGATACAAAGTCATGCCTTTCAACAGTTCGGAACTGCAGAAACATGTGGAACAACAAATGTGGAAAATATTTCTGAAACAAGGAAAGATGCTGACTTTGGTGGCACTTTTAAATCTGAAAATCAAGTCAAAAATGACAAGTATTTTACTAAGCAGGAAGACACAAATGAAGACTCTAAAGTGGTGGAATACGAAAAAGAAAACACAGTGGTTTTTGATAAAAATGACAAAAAGGTTACTTTTACTAACTTAGACAGAAATGAAAGTAGAATATCTGATGAGAGCTTTCCAGTAGCTAAACAGGACGGCTTTTCTAATTTTGCAGGCTTTACTTCAGCTGCAGGTAACAAAATAAATATTTCTAAGGAGGCTTTAACCAGATCTGCAGAGCTCTTCAGGGACTTGGATGATGATGACTATTTGATTAAATCTTCTGAAACTAGTTTTAGATGTCACAATTCAAATAGGCATATGTCTTCTAACTGTAATTTTGTCAGATGCCTGACAAAAGAAAACAAAGGAAAAACAGTTTGTGTTTCAAATTTGAAAAGCAGAGGTGCCATTTCCCACACAAGTTCTGCTTCCCACCATGCACAGAAAAAAAATGAGGAAAATATTAGTACACCGTACAAGGAAGATGTGGAAAATCAAACAAAAAAATCAATACATTATAATGAAAATGTTAATTTCAGTAGTACTAGCACTATCATCAACAGTCTATCATCCATTAAAAATCATAACCAGAATGATAAAACTTCCAAACAGTTTTTGAATCAAGGAGATTGCCAAGTCGAAGGTAGTTTGCAAGAAGACTTGTTAGATGTAACATGTCTAGGAGATGCTATTACAGCTGCAGAAGAACATAGTTTAAGCATATCAGAGGAAATGGAAAGCCTGTCTCCTAATCAGAAAAGAGAAGACAGAAAAGAAAATGAAGGCTTGTCACAAAATTTTGGAACTTCAGCTGGTGGTGATATATCCATTTCTGACACAGCTTTGGATGATTCTCTACACTTGCTCAATGTACAGTGTGCAGAAAAAGATTTAAATGTGTTGGAGAACTCTGATAAACAAAAGACAAATAGTAAGAACATGGAAGGAGAAGACACCACCCGTGATAAGATCCTGCTAGTGAAAGAAAGCAAAATAAAAACAAGCAGTTGCCATCATCATCAAATACCTTTTGAGCAGGAGGTGGATGTTGAAAAAAATGAGGTGAAGAGGAGTTATCTGACTGGTTTTCATACTGCTAGTGGCAAGAAAATAACAATTGCTGGTGGATTTTTGGCTAAAGCTGAACATTTTTTTGCAGAAAATGTTGATTTGGAAAAGGAACCTAATGACAGTTTCGAGAACCCCTTAAAGAAAAGGAAATGTGGTGAAAACTGTGTCAAAGACTGTGACTTACGTATTGAAAGCATTGCTCAGTGTGATCCAGACAAACATAATTTTAATAAAAACCTTGTTCATGAAGAACCTGGAGATCAATTTAAGCAGACTGTAGAGAGCAGTCCCATTAAACACGCTGCAATTCTGGATACTGTTAAAGCAGATAGATTTGTTAATCTAGGTGAAGATTGTGCCAGAAGGTTGGTAACTTCATATGCATGTGAAAAACCTGATGTCAGACCTGTAAAGTCAGAATTAGAATCCCTTCCCAGGCGGGAGAGTGATGCTTCAAGTAGGACTCGTTTGTCTGAAGAGCGAAAACTGTTTGCTGAGAGAGAGATGGAATACTCAGCAAAAAAGAGGGATGACTCGGAAACCATGCATGATTCTCCTGTGCACTCTGATACATCTCTGCATTTAATGAAGGTATCAAATGACCCTGCATATAATTCTGTGCCTGGAGATACAAAAAATACTTTATTTGTTGAGGATAGTAACAATAAACGAGATCAGTCCCTCCTCCTGACTTCAAAAAGTAGCTCTTCTCATTTGAACTATGACAATAAGGAATTTGACTTGGAACATTTAAATGAACCTTGTGCTGATACAAACTGCTTCACAGACACCACAGTTAATGCTTGCCAAAGCCAGTCACTAGTCAGTCTTCCTGGAGATGAAGTGAATTTAACCAGCTTAAAAGAAACATCACTTAAGTTTGAAAAACAAAAGGATGATATGAAACAAATTGTGTTTAGTACAGCAAAAGGTAAAGCGGTTTCTGTTTCGGGAAGTGCATTAGCAAGAGTCAGACAGATGTTTCAAGAAGACTATGGTGAATCTGTAAAATATGAAATTGAGACTAACTCAAGAACTAATCAAACAGAAATTGCTGGAAATTCATCTTCTGTCATTCATGCCGAGTGTCCTAATTCTGCGAAGTTTTTAAACATTACAAAAAATGAAGAGATTAATTCAGCTGCATCCCATTTTATTAAAGTAAATGTAAGTACTAGTGAAAATAGTCAACAAGATACAAACACGTCTGTAGATTCAAAGCCTGTTCCAAATTCTCAGAAGCAATGCTTTGAACAGAATGTTAAACTTTTAGGGCACTTGCCTGTTCCAGATAAGCAGATAAAGCAGTTGGATTCTTCTACAAGCAATCTTGGATTTTTTAGTACAGCAAGTGGTAAGCCTGTACAACTATCAGAAGAGTCACTCAGGAAAGCGAGACAGCTCTTTTCTGAAATGGAAGGTAGTCATTCATCGCATGTACAAGAAGCATTTTCAGTCGAGGAAGATGCTGAAAAGCCCGAAATGCCCACTGAAGTAGTTCCTAGGAAAATGCCAACAGTGTTACCAAGAAGGGAAGAAAATGCCAGCACTGAATTGATTTCAGATCCTGCCTTTGGGTTCAGCACTGCAAGTGGAAAGCAGGTAACAGTCTCTAAAAATGCCTATCAAAAAGCAAAGGCAATTTTAAAAGAATCTGATGACTTTTTGAGCAGTGGGCTTTGCATTACGGATCAGCTTAGTTCAATTAAAGAGAGTAGTCAACATGTAAAATTTTTAACTGATAAAGTGATCTCAGAATCCAAAATTGAAAAAAGCTGCAATGAAGACTTTGACTTAAAAAGCATCTATCCTGAGGAAATGAAGTCTGTTCCAAGCACACACCACATCAAAATGTCTGAGTATGTACCACATAATAAGAAAAACAAGCAGTTAGCATCATTTAAAAATAGCTTTCAGCAAGAGGAGACTAGGTCTTTCGGAAAAGGGCATCTGAATCAGGGGATGAAAACAGAGTCTGAAGCAATTTCGTACAGTGCTACTGCTAAAGCAGAAATGAGTATTAATCTTCTCCAAACTCCAAAAAATTACTTGGAAGTGGAGGCTGTGGAAAGTGCAAGAGCTTTTATGGAAGATGATCTTTCCGGTTCTGGACTACAAATAAATGCCACACAGTCCTTCAGTGGCAGACTGGATAAAAACTTTCAAAGTAAGACCTTTGGGAAGAGGCATTTTGAAGAAGAAAACTCGCTCGGTAGGTCTTTTCTTATATATGTTCAACTTCGTATTCTACAGTGAGTTGTTTGAGGGTTTTTTGCATGTCACACTGATTTTTAAGTCATATAGAAGTGGAAGTTCTTTAGATGTCAATGACAAAAATTCTTCTTGCTGCAGCCGATAGTTAATCCACTCTTTCCAGCCTTAAATGCACAGTACAACCTAAATTTGTGATTAGTAATTTTGAAGGTGTGCAGATGGAAGAAAGCTACTGTTTATTTTCTCTCAGCAGACTTTTTTTTTCTCTGCACAAATCTAGTGTATTTTTCACTGAAAAATTAGTACTAATATTTCCATTTTCACCTTTTTGTGCCTTGTCGGTAAGGACAAGGTTTCACTTGTATTGAGGTTGCTAGTCTGATACGAAAAATAGTTGTTGGTCTAAAAGTGCAGTTTTTTTCCATCTAAAACTGATCTGTCTCAGGGCTGAAGTGCTGGTACTTCATGCTTGCACAGTCACCCAGACCTGTTCAGGGACCTGGGCTAGCTGAAAACTGTTTATGGAAGGGTGGATTGCCACAGAGTCACTGCCTGGCTGCACAAGTTTGGGTACTAAGGTCGGGCAGGCTGGTGTGGGAAGGTTTGGGTAGGCATGAAAGGCAGATAGGACTGTTGTCATTCCACCTGGAAACAGCTGTGCCACAGTTGAACCATATCCTTAGCTACAGCTTCTGTAAAAGATGTGTTATGCACTGTTTTAGAGTTCACTAGGGACCCTTTGATTACTGAAAGTACAAAAAAAGATGCAGGTGAGCTGTGCTGCTGAAGTCTGCCGTGGTGCGCTTTGTGAGGCAGACTGTCTTGAGTAAGTTTGGTAACTAAAGGCTCACAAATTTTGATTTGGACAGAACAGACTTACTGACCACAAAAGATTCTGCAACAGATGTCATTATACGGAGTCTTAAAATCATTCTTTGATTGACAATATACATTCTTTGATTTGACAATATACAGTCATTCTGTACAGAACAAACTTTTTTTCAAATTGTGGTAAAGTAGCTCTGTGTTCAAAAAGGCTGTTTAATACAGATGCATGATCTGAAAACTTGTTATTTCTGCTTACTCTGACTTCTTCAATGTTTTATTTAGAAATTATAATTAAGTTATACAGTATTTGTAAGAAACTGAACTTAGAAGTAACATCACTTTTAAAAATTTGTGGTTTTATCCTAGGAGAACCTCCAATTAAAAGACAGCTACTGCTTGAATTCAACAGAACAAAGGATCCCCCCAGGTGTTTGAAAGCTTCAAAAAGCACCCCTGATGGTAATTTTAGTCATCATCTGTTCTAAGCAGTAATCTGATGTTATCTTTAGAATTCTTCAATTTCCAATAAACTAGCATATAAGATTGCTTAACTGCTGCTTTTGTCAATATAGTAATGGAAATTTAGGGAAGCTGCTATGGTGATGTCTCTGCTGACTTGAAATCAGATGATTACTGGTATGTATTATTGTGTAGAATCCAAGTGTATTACAGTGTACTACTGCTGCAAGAACTCTGGTTTAATTTCCAGCTTGGCTGGAATTATTGCAGTTTCTTGCAGTCCTGAATCTCATAAATTCTAGTCTCAGTAGGGAGAATATAGTTTATTGATCTGTAATTTCTCAATTAAAAATATCTACAGGAAGATGAGAAGGTTTCATCATATAATAATTTGTGAAGAATATACTTACTGATAGGTGTATGCAGGTGCTTTTAATATTTTAAACCAGTGATGTGGAGGCTTATGAAAGTGAAATCAAGGTTTTGAAGTTTGAGTTGATGCTTTATGTGAAGCTAGTTAGTGATTAGTGTGTTAGGGTAGTGTGATTTTGGCTATGGCTTATGCGATAAGCTGTGTTCTTTAAGGAACTTGTTCTAACCACTGCATACTCTGGCCTGGAATTCAATAGCAGGATTCATCAAATGTATTGGTTTAATCAGTATATTGGTTCCTGAATGCTGTCCTAAATCTGTTCTAAGCATAACACCATGATTTAAAGAAAGTTTTAAATGAAATTTCTAAGTTGCTGCGAGACAATAATATTTTACCCTTCATATGTAAATATTATCCTACCCTGCAGCAGGATCTGAACAGTGTTATTCTTTGGTGGAACAACTGAAAACAGTTCTAATCTCCAGTACAGTCTTGCCTCTGACTTCTGGAACACGTGGCATCTTGTATATATGACTTCTTGCATGAAACTTCCTCTTTGCAGCCTAAGGGCATAGCACAAATCAGTTTAAATTCCAGGCAGACATGATTTAGTTATGTTGATAATTCCAAGATAACCATGTCCTTCAATGATGGAAGGAGGAGTTTGTGCAAATGTACCCTCTTCTGTTGTAACTTCAGAAAAAAAAACAGGTTGCCAACAGAATTCTAAATTGCATGGCGAGCCTACCTAGAATTAAATATATGATAAACATTTCCCTTTCAGGAGCCTAAAAACATCTTGCAGGCTGACAGATAGAAACTTCTGAGAGTTCAGCATTGTGGTCACTTTTCCTTTAGATCTGTCTGCAACTAGTGTGAAGACGTTATATACAAAGATTTTATTGGGGGGAAGAAGAACAAAGCTGTTTAAATTCACTCTGGAAACTTTTCTATACATTTATAACATTAACACAGAAAAAACATGATGTAAATTTCTATCAATGTAATATGCCATTTCAAACTTTTTTCCTAATTATTTTATAGGCATTTTCAAAGACAGAAGAAAATTTATGTACCATATTCCTTTAAAACCCGTAACTTGTCAACCTTTTGGGTAAGAAATTTATGATATATTTTAAAGTTCTTCTAATGCAATTTCTTAAAACCTCACAAGCTCTTGTAACTTTTTAAAAATACATGATAATTTGCTACCCAACTTTATAAAACACTAATAATTTCACTTCAAAATATATTAAATTACCATACAACACACATTGCTGCAGTAGACCAGTGAGATGACAAACAAATTTTATACTTGTATTTCTCTTTTCTGGATAGATAAGTATTCAGTTTTTAAAATGTCACAGTGACGTTTTGTCTTTTTATTGACAATAATTACTTACTGTTGAAAGTCGTATTACTACTTTAAGAATATAAAAATCAGCACAATGGTTTTTCTCAGGAAGCTGAGACCTGTGTGTTTGAATGTTTTCATCTCTGTAGGGCTACTAAAGAACGACAAGAAGTCAAGAATCCTACCCTTACTCTACCAGATCAAGACTTTAAAGGATTCAAGTCTAAACCTGCCATTTTTCAGCACTGTGCACTAAGACAGTCTTCAAATGGTACTTCAGGGGTTTCTACTCCATGTAAGGCCTCAGCAAAAGAGAGTGAAGAAACACGAAGTTCGCACAAATCTGGCAAAACTGCTAAAACTTTTATTCCACCCTTCAAAACCAAGCTGACATTTTCTGCAGGTGAACAAGGCAGCAGCAAAAGATGTGACTCACCAATCAGCAAAAATATGACTGCAGAGACAGAATTAAATCAGATCACAACTGAACAAAATATTGCTGAACCTCAAGATCATCAGTCTTGCATCCAGCATGTAGCAGACGCTGACCTAGACAATGACAATTTAGGTATTTTCAGATTTAGATCATTTAACTGTTGTGAATGCTAACTATCAGAGTTGAACCTTTAAGGGTTTTGCATATTCTGTCAGACTTTATTTAAAAAAAAAAAAAAAAGCTTCTTTTTAAGCTTTTTTTGGGCAGGAAAATTAGGAAATAATTGCTTTCCTGATATTTTTATATTGCACTCCTAATAAAACATATGCAACTCATCTCCAAAGTCAATTAAAAACATGAAAAATTTGTTTTCACACTGCTTCAGAAATAAGATGGCTTGTGTTTCATTTGATATTTGGTTCTGTATAGCTCTTGAAGTTCCTAGAATATTTTACTTAAAGACCAGCCTTGGTATACTTCATTCACTTTTACAGAAGCTTGTTTTCAGTCTGTTTTCTAATTAAAATGTAGGCTTAACATATAAATGGCTGATTGTGTTATTTTCAAAGAGGGAGAGTTTAAAGGCTCAAGTGTTTGACTTGATTTATCATGTGGCCTTATGCCTTCTAAGTTTTCTTGAATGTTCCAGTCTGTATAATTTCTGTAACTATTACAATCAAATAATGACTCATTGTATATATTTGAACAGGTGCATGAACATTTGCAGAATTAGAGCCCTTATTTACCGGTCAAAATCTCATGATTATGGTCTTTGTAGTCATCATCAACTAATTTCTGTTCATTTGGAGTCTTCTATGAAGATGGAGTTCAGTCTGAGAAGAATATGTGGATTTAAGTTTAGTTCAGGGACTTATATATTCATATTCATTTCATATCATTCGTTTAATATAAATACTATTCAAATTCCTTCAGTAAACACTGCTTTTTAAATGCATTAAACTTTGAGTATTTAGACTGTTGCAGTTTCTAAAAAGCTGCAGAGTGGCTTAGAAAATATGCTTCTCTGAATCTGCTTTTATAATGTGACTATATTTTAAATCGATATATACTGTAAAAAGGTTTTGATGATTTTGGGTTTGTTTTTCTTTGCAGCTGTGGTCAAGATGATGACAAACCTCCGCTGTGCCCGAGATCTGCAGGAAATGAGAATTAAAAAGAAATATAGGCAAAATATTAGCTCACAGCCAGGCAGTCTTTATGCCATTAAAACATCTGCAAGAAATAGAATCTCTCTGAAAACTGCAGTAGAAGAGAAATCTCCTAGTTTTTATTCTACGGAAGAGGTATATTGATATCTTTTTGCTGGGTGTCTTCCCTGGGATCTGTTCCTTAAGACAAGCAAACAAAAACTCAGTAGCTTTTGAATAGATACATTCTTCAGTTTTGAGAGAAGTATTTACAGTAGCTGTTATACCAGTTACTACAGTTTTTAAGTAGCTTTGCATATCCATAGTTTTTATGACTGTCCCACATCATAAGGTTCATAAATGTCTCTGTAGTGGTATAATCAAACAAGACAAGCATCAAACAAGGAAAAAATCCACTAATTATAGTTGCTATTGACTTTAACCCATAGCTGTTTTAAGATAACAGCTAAAATTTAAGTTTAGGTTAGTCTACATCAAAAGCCTCTTGCTTTTGGTACAATGAAGGTACAAAACCTATTGAATTTTTTTAAACATTTTAAAGCACAATGTGATGCTGCTGTTCTGATAAAATAATTGCTGGGAATTCCTCCATTCCTCTTGGATTACATACGAAATGACAAGGTTAGACAAAAGCTGTCTCAACCTCAAGGAAATATTTTGTCTGAATTTATAATGCTAGATATAAAACCTCCCAGCTGAATTCTTACTGTATTGTTGTTATTTTGTCTTTTCATCTAATTTTTTGTAGCTTTACATGTGTGGTGTTTCAAAACATTGCATACAAGTTAACAGCACAAATGCAGAATCTTTCCAGTTTCTCATCAAAGACTTTTTCAGTAAAGAGTATTTATTAGCTGGAAATGGGATGCAACTTGCTGATGGAGGATGGCTAATACCCACAGATGAGGGAAAAGCTGGAAAAAAGGAGTTTTACAGGTACTGTTACTTATGAACTTGAAACAAGTATGCTATTTATTTGTTAGTGATTCCCTTATCCCCTAGAATAAACTCAACACAGTGACTTTTTTTTTAAAGCCTTTGACTACTTCACTGTGCATTTTTAGTGCACCTCTGTTACTGTAAATACAGATATTGTAGGATTGTAAATTTACTATGCAGACTAATGTTGTTAGTGATCTTCACTGACCATTAAAGAAAGCATACTAAGTCAATTCAGAAGATTTCTGGGGACTCTTCATCAGTGTAAATAGTCTAGAAAAATATTAACTATTTTCTGTTAATTAAGCACTTTACTATATTGTGTAATTAGCATTAATAGGTTTTGATTTTTGTTTCCCAGGTGGAGGAGGATTTATTTCTGGTGGGCTCTAGAGTTTCTTGATGGGAATGAAG
>Ga0181612_106186_pt1 | contig 14758 bp, 7 predicted proteins | sample HoacroProtozoa21_FD_119630 | JGI IMG/M metagenome (GOLD analysis project Ga0181612, IMG submission 119630) | Hoatzin crop microbial communities from Cojedes, Venezuel. Combined Assembly of Gp0051906, Gp0051904, Gp0051908 | reverse complement strand
ATCCAAGAATAGCCTCTTGCCTGGGGGTTAAGATATACCTCTTGGATTTAGGAGATCCAAGTTCAACTCCCTGATCTGTATCGGGCCTTCAAATGTATGTCATCTGTGCTCCAGCTGAATGCTGAAATAGTTGGCTGCTCTGGGCAGTTTGTTAATGTGTGTTTTGACCAGAAGTTTCCTTCTGGACCAGAGAAACCTTTTCCCAGTGGAAGTCTTTCTGAAGCTGATATGTATAGACAACCAAAAAAACATGTTGGGGGTGACAACAAACTATCAGAACCAATTCTCTGAACAAATACGTGTTAACACATATTGTTTGCCAGCCGTTCAAATCAGTCTCTGTGCCATTGTGTCCTTTTGCTAAGATTTAATGGAAAGAGCTATAAATTGTTATGATTAGCCAGCAAGAAAGGTATCTGTCAGGCAAGTTCTGCTACCCTTGTGCAGTATTACATTTCACAGGTTGTCTCAGCCATTTTGCTGGGCCATCCCTGCAAGGCCGCTCTGCCCTGCTCCTCTCTGCCTCCAGCTGTGCCATTAAGGGAAGGAGGGAGCTGTGAATCCGTAGTCTTTGGTAAGGTACGACTTCCTCCCTTGCTCACAACTAATGAGAAAGGTTTCACCTCTTCTCCTAACCTTCTTGCCTGTTTATTTATAGAGGCCAGTATCCAGACAGTATGGGTAATGCTTCAAACCAGACTTAGACCTGGCATGTAGGCTGGTCCAGCTCAGCTGCACAGGAGAGTTTTTGTTGGGTGGAGGCATCTGAGTGTCCTGCTTGGGACATAATATCTTGCCTCTAAATAAATAGTCTGCCCTGCAGGGTAAGGTGATTCTCAACATGAGTGAGGCTGGTGGAACTGGGCTTATAAAAATATCTGAGCAGTGGAAGAAAATAACTGCTGTTTTCCAAGAAGATGCATTTTTCTATTTTAATTTTTTAAGGCTGTGATAAAATAAATGCTGTCTATGATGTAAAGCTGAAGGGTTGACCAGAACTTCCTTTGTGGTCAAGATCTTTTTTTTATTGATTGATTTTAAATCCTCTAAATTTGTCAGGCTCACAAGTGCAGTGGTCACTCAAGTTATAAGAGAATGCTTGTGTCTTTAAGGAAAAATACAGTGACCCCTCCTCCCTCTTGCTCTTCTCAAGCTTGCAAGGAAACCTACACGTGGCCAGAATATTTTTTCTCTCTCAGTGGAAAATGTTGATTAAATATTCAGAAAAAATAGAAATTAAAACCCCCAGACTCCTAAATCCCAAGAATCTTTAATGGGAAACTGCTGAATATGGAATAGTTGCAGAATTTTGGCTGACAATGCAAGCTGGCATTTTTTTGCTAGAAGCTCAAAACTTTAAGAGAAATGTCTTGAAGAAATCACTTTCCTGTTGATAAAAAGAGATATTTTTCAAGCATTTCTACACAAGCTTTTCTGCAGTTGAGTTGGTTGAGCAAAGCCATAGTCACATGGCTGTGCTGCTGAAAGGCACAGGAATGACTTTCCATATTGATTTTTTTCTTGGTGATCCAGAAATTGTTTCAGTTCAGCTTTCTGGTCATTCTTCACATCAGGACAGACATCAGGGTTTGGGCTGGGATCATATGAGTGGTCAAGCCCAGTCTTGTCACACCTTTACTGATGCTGCTGCTGCTGTCAGCCCCTCAGGGTCTGGCATCAAGCTCTCACTGCACTTTTGGGGCACATCTTTGCTTAGCTGGTTTTACTGGGGTAAAATTCCTCCTCTTATTACTCCCCATTGACATACACTGCTTTACTGCTGACTCAGGTTTGTTCTACAAACAGTGTGGAAGTGTTGTGTGTGGAGGTACAACATACAAAATGATCATCTGAGATGACCAGGTTATGGCAAGTCAGTAACCCAAACAGCAAAGCTCAGCTGAACTCTGTGTAGTGAGGTCACAAAGTACTCAGTCCTAAAATTATACAACATTACTCATCTTCCTTCAAAATCCATGCCTAGTTATGTATCCAGCTTTCAAATGTACAAATATATGGAATATGGATATACGAAATGAATTCCAGGGAAGAGAAAAACAAGCAACATGGAAGAGCTTTGCAAATTCCTGTAAACCCTGCACTGTTTCTCTTATTCCCTGGATATGTTGGCTGCTTCTCCAATGTATTCGGTACTCAGTGGTTCTCAAGGTTTTCTGTGTTAGCGGTCTGATCCCTAGATCAGATCAAGATCTGACTGGGTCTTATTTCTGGTTGAAGACTTAGAGAAGAGCTGGGTATTAGCAGTCTGCAAGACTGGAAAGATGATAGGTGGAGCCACGTTTTGATATCAGTTGTGTTTATTTATGCCATTTAGGATGTGGACTTCTCTGCTTTGTTTCCCCTCAAGGAGAAGAGACACAGAGAAGTTGGAGCTCATGCATATCATTGCACAGTCAGTCAGCAGCAGAATCAGCCATGCAGGTTGCTTGTGGAGGTATTCGTTTATGTTGGCTCAGTTTAGCTGTTGTTGAGGTCAGTTTTCCCAGTGATGTCTATTGTGGGAGCTGAGGTTGGCCTTTCCTCATCCACATCCCAGTTGGCAAGGTGCCCTTATGATGGGCAGGAGTACAGCTCCAGAGTTAAACTAGATGCTCACAAGGTAGTTTTCAGTGGCACTAGGGACAACAGTTAACAGAAGGGGAAGAGATTGCTTTCCACAGACCTTTGTTTTAAAGCGTGTTTTGGAGTGCAAGTTAACCTTTCCTTGGGTCTCTTGCCAGCAGGTGGGAACCTTTTTAAGTTGTTCTTTTTCTGAGAAGGGCTGAATCGTCCACCCTAAAGCATCCCTTAATGCAATTAAAACCAGCAGTACTGCTTCTCCAACACTGGGGCCTCCGATACTGGGAGGGGAAGCGGTGGCTCTTCTTTGAAGTCCCACCTACGTGAACATCAGTGGCAGAACTTCAAAGGGAAGCTGCTGTTTCCTGTTGGAGCTCAGCCCTGGTGCTCAGCACTGCTAACAAAGCAGTCAGACTGGTTGTAAAGGCACTGATCCAGCAGAGAACTTAAGCACATGCTTAAGTCCCTCAGGACTTAACCGCATGGTCTGCTGGGTAGGGACTCAGCTCATCTGGAGACTGGGCTGATGGTCAGGGTTACATCTCCCAGGTCATATTTTCAAGGGGAAGAGCCAGATTAAAAAGCCTTTCACAAATGGCTTGGTGGGTGCTGCAAAGCTGGGTTCATCATTCACAACCCAGTGACTTGGGGCACGTGTGCAGCAGCAGGAGGTGGAAATACCACAAGCAGTACTACTGAATTTAGCGAACAAACTGGAGACATATAACAGGCTGCAGTAACTACTAGCAAATGCTTGTAAATCATTAATTCAGAGCTAGCCTAAATCAGTGTTGTTGAGAGGAGCTGGCCAGGTGAGGATCTGGCCCAACAGAGTTGTAAAGGTGGGAGTCTATTTGCAAACAGGTAAGAAGTGCTAAAGGCACTATCATTTAGCCCCACCTTTTGCTGAATAATATTTGATTTTAGCGTTAGTTCCTCTGCTGTCTGTGGAGCTACTTGCAGACTAACGGATAGCAGAACCAGGATGTAGTTTTCTAGCAAGCATTATTTAGGTAATTCATGTAATTTACACCAACTTAGTCCTTCGTTTTTTGTTTTCAGGCTACAGAGGGACCTTGTGGTCATGATCTGCAGCTGATGCACGGGTACCACACTGCTAGCCCTGTTTGCAGCATCACGTCATCCCCTCTTCAGTAGCAGTGCAGCAAGAGAGCTTCTCCCTCAACACAGCCTACATGAGGCCTCATGGTTCCCTCATGTGTAGCAATTAAAAGATATCTGGGAGATGTTCCATGCTGGCAGCATGGGTGTTTGCAATTGGAAAGGCTGCTCTTCTTTGTGGAACAGGTATATTGGACTGAACATGGTACTTCTGTAGGCTGTGGGAATAAACAGGTCGGAAAGCCTGAGAAACCCCAGTAGTTTCCAGGTCCTGGTCCCTGAGGTGATCCTGTACTTGGGGTAGCATAGCCTGCTAAACCCAATAGTAGACTGCAGTTTTCTTTCACTTTGCTGTTTTCCACATAGGGGAACCCATTGCCTAGTTGCTAATCCCCCATCCCAACAAAGCAAATGGAGAACAGTATATTTCCTGGAGGCTGTAATCTGAAACAAGCTGGAAACATCTTCATTTGGGTTATGAAAATACCTATGAAACTGTTAGGACACTGGTTTTGGATGTCACCAGCAGACATCTGCCCAGCCATTCAGGTTCGTAGAAGAAACTTGTGACATATCTTCACCATGCGCATGAGCACTGCATAGTTAGTGCTGACAAAAGCAGCAATACTTACTTAATTCTGTGCTGCCCACCTCTGTCACATGCCCGCAGTCCTGTGTCACTGCCCAGAGAAAGTAAGACCCCTACATCTCTGCTTCTTGGTTCAGGTGCAGGATGCTTGTACAGTGCTAATATTACTGTTAGCACTGCATGATATGTCCTTGGCATAGTCCTTGTGGGCTCAGGTTGGTGTCCCTATTCTGTGATTTTGTGTGAAGGTCTTGTTTGGAAGTACCCACACACAAAGATTAGACATGCTTTTGTTTGGATGGGTAGGTTGGATGGGGTAGTCGTTTGACAACCAGCAGTGTGACTCATTGCTTATGCCTGAATGCTCTGCAAGGGGTTTTTGTTCCTGAGAGTGAAGCTGGTGACCTCAGAGACTGGAAAAAGTTCAAACTCAGCTTTTCTGCACCTTGAAAATTCACAAGAAGCAGCTGATGCGATTTCTTGGGAAGGAAGCCTTGTATTGTGACTGAGGCATGGGACTAGCGTGCAAGAAAACTGTTCAGTTCTTGGTGCTGACAGAGGTGTCTTGGGTGGCCTTCAGCAATTCATTTGGTCTCTTTTTTCTTTGGTCTCCCATCTGTAAATTAGGCTAATAACTCCTTACTCATTTGGCTATTAGCCAGCAAGTTCTTCAGGTAAGGGCTATATCTCATTGCACGTTGTATAGGTACTAGGTTTGCTCTTGAGCAGGATTGTCGTGTAAAATGAAGAAATAATACTAATAACCAGTTGAGACAGGGTGGATTTTTGGAAGGAGTTCTTCCAAAGGCTCTTTGGATTCAAAGAAGGTGCATTTTGTTAATCTTCATTTGTGTGGTTTCTACCCATGGGTTAGTACTGAAAGGGTTTTATCCGATTCAGGGTGTACATGCAAATATTTCTATTTGAATAATACTGAAGAATAAATTTAGAAATGTTTAAAGAGGGTATGAATACCTCAATCTCCTAGGTGGAAAAATTACTACTTCTTGTGGGTAACCCAACCTGTTTAAGTTGCTAAAAACATACCTGACAAAAAAAAAAAGAGAAGAAGGAATAGCTGAAAAGAGAGCTTTTTAAAAAAACAACTCTCTTCAGATTTCTAGTTTAATATTTCAGTATGCAACAGTATTTTCATAACTGCAGCTTTTTTGGGCAGAGGTGGGGGAAATTAGAATATATTAAAGAACTCTGGAAACCACTTTCTATTTGTAAAACATGTTGTGTGTGTATCATAACACCTACAGTACTTGTAGCTCTGCCAAACTGTGCACCGACTGCCAGAATTTTCTGTGCTAAATGACATTATACTACTTTGTGGGTATTGAAAACAAATATTTTGAGGGGAGGGAGCATTCTCATCCACAAAATGTTCATCGCATTTGCAATATTCAGTCATACCGTTTTATTTGAAGGCTGCTGTGTTTTTCAGCTGCTTTCTATAAGTCAAAGAATAGGTTTGATGAATGTTTGCGTGCTCTCCAACTGTTCACCAGTATGTATTTTTTGCAATACAGCAGCCCCTAGGGGCTCTGAAGGAGATGAGGGCCTTGGGTTGCTGGGCACTCTATGAACGTGTGGTAGAGGACAGTAGTGGACAGTAGTGGAAATTGAAAAATATGGTGGTTATTTTCAGAAGTGCAGCCCCAAAGTAGTTTTTGTCGCACAAGGTGGTGTTGTGAGGGCGTGAAATTGCCCAGCTGGGTGGACGGAGTAAGGTAGACGGCGCTAGCCTGAGATATGGTCGGGTGAAGCCGTGGGGCACTGCAACGAGGACTGCTGGTATAGTGTCTGGTACTGGAAATGAAGATGAGAGAGATACATTGCTGGCTGGGCAGACACCGTTGCTGCTGAATATATATGTTGAATAATAGGTTATGCAAAGGCTACAGCCTTGCTATGAGATGCAGATACACTGCAGATATCTCTAACCAACTGAGGTTACCAATTAACCCAGAGTCTCTCACACACTTGTGGGTTTTGAGGGTGACACAGAGGCATTCCCTTGCCAACATGAGATGATCCCTGACAGATCCCACTGTAAAAGCCTCCAGAAAAGGAGCAAGGAAGGAGAAAACAGGATTAGAGGTTGCTGAGGTCTCCTCGGTTCAGCTGCTGGAACAGCCTCCACTGGGCTTTTGCTGCTGCTTATGATGTAAAGCTGCCTTAAGACTGCTCTAACTTACACCCAGGGTTATGCCCCAACCGCAGCCCGGCACAGAGCTGGGCCCGAGCCAAAGCCCCAGAGGAGCACGGAGCATTGCCCAATGCCCTTCAGTGCCCAGATGTCATCAGCACATTGCAAGCTGGGTTTGCCAAACACAGAAGTGGAGACATTTGCTGACATTTTATATTATGTTTCAGTGGCACTCCTGTTTTTGTTTGGCATAAAAGCTGCGATTAACATGTAAGCTAATTAGTAGTTAGTTATTAATATCTTCTTGCTTTTTAATCATGATAGACAGTTGTGATCAGTTTTCATAAGGTGTAAAGAACTAGTGTCCTGCTAAAAACTGTAACGTGCTTTAATCTGCAGCTGAGCAGTTCTCTGTTATTAGAGACCTGTTGGTTTTTAGAATTTGTTATTAAAGAGGGATGATTAAAACAGAAAGGAAACAGAAAGGTGTTTTGGAGCCAGTTAGGAAAAAATCTTCAGGAATGGACTCTTCTACTTTTTTTATTCTCCTCCTAGAAATTCTATTATCTGGGATGGATGGGGTTGCTCCAGAGGCTTCAGGGCACATTAAAGGGTAATAAGAAGGGCATGGGGTGAGAAAAAGGTTCCTACTGGGTTAAAGAGAGACACATGATAGCTCATCTGGGAGCAGAGAGTCAGGTTTAATAATGTCCTTGCTAAACACAGTTAATAATTGAGGTCAGGGCCCTGGGTGAGGGTAATAAGGGTATAGTCTCCCATGTGTGGAGTGATGAGGTAAGGACAAGCTGTTCAGAGTACACAAGTGATGCTGATAGCAGACGCACAGTGGAGCTGGGCTGGGCTGGGTCACTTGGGACTGTGATGGCAGCAGGTAGTTCACGAAGCACTGCTTTTAGTTTGTGTGTGTGTCTTTAAAATGCCTGGTAGTTACATAGCTTGAAGAAAAGGGGGCAGCACAAAAGCAAGTGTGCTGGCTAGCCCAGTCAGAAGGCTTGCTGATCAGCTAGTAGAGATCTGGTTAAACACCAGGCTTATCTTGCTCCGTCTTGCTGATGTGGTAATGTACAGTTAGAATTAGGAACTAAAGGGTGATAAATGTCTCCATCAGAAGGATTGGTTTTAGGTATCTGGAGGTCATTATGCATGTTGTACATCAGAATCCCTCCCAAAACCCAGTACAGTCATCCCCAGAGTGCTCTGCTGAAGGCAGGATTAACTTTTCCTTGTTATACAGATGAGAAATCAAACTATCAAATACCCAAGAGACTTGGCTGAAGTTGCACGAGGAATTTCTGTCAAAACAGAATAAGGATTTCAGTCTAAGCACCGGTGCTGGGCAGTTCCTGTATGGTGTTTGTGCTCACGTGGTCTGTGTTGTGACTGATGCCAGCATATTCTCACAAAAATGTTGGGAGGAGAGTTCATACCTTCTACAAGAGACAAAATATGTGATGGTTATGTTCAAGATCAAGATCACAAACTTATTTCATGTGTTGTTCACTTTTTGACCTGTATTTTCTGGTGCTGACCGTGCCACAAGGTGCAGGTGGAAGAATGCCCACTGGCTTTGGTGGGGCCATGAACTGCATGCTACAAGCCTGGTGCTTTCTCTGCAACAGGATTTGAGCTACAGCTTTCTGGGATGAGGCAGGCATCATTCCTGGCACAGCAGGGCAAAGCGAGTGCAACCCATCACAGTTTCTTCCACTTCATGGCAAAGTTGGAGGAAGGATGGGAAAAAAGCGCTCTCTGATTACAGCCCATGTATGTGCTTTGGCAGAGAGAACACAGTGCATTTGTGGGCCAGAATTTTGCCATAAAGTGGTAAATCCTTGAAAAGTGTAATTCCGTAGACTTTAGGCAAGGGAAAAGTATGTTTCTTAGGTTTGCACTGAGATCTGGCAGGAATGGGAATGTGTTGTTGGGGGGGAAGAGAGGCATTGTGGTGCTGTGGAGATCTGGGTTCAGCTCCAGATATTTGCATGGTTTCTTTGCAGCGTGTGTGTGTGTCCCCGCTGTGCACTTGGTCAGACAGCTCCTCTATTGCCCTTCTCGTTACACAGGAGGAGGGAAATTCTGCCTCTATCTAGTTATAAGGTCTGGGAAAAGGACGCCCTCTTCCCAGTCAATGCATTGGCTAGCACAGCATCGATATATTGCCTAGCACAGTCAGGGTCTTGTGATCTGCAGGGACTTTTGTGCCAGTAATTAATAATAAATCACAAATATCATACAAGCTCTCTGACAGACCCTTCCTTCCTTCCACAGGCTTGTACTCAAGGTACGGGGTAAGAAAAACAAAAAAGGAAAGAAACAACTTACTAAATGGCCAGATTGCATTAGCTTGGCAGTCTTTGCTTGAAAAAGGCCTGGTAGCACAGGAAAAATTAATATGAAGGACTGGAACATTAGCACAAGATCTAGTAGACTGACGAAGGACTGAAAATACTGTATGAATAAGTCATTCATAGCTTATCGTCCCAGTAATGATTTTCTCAGTGATAACCACTTTTTAGAAAGCATTAAACTGAACGTGGCAGGGACTTAAAACTTAAGATAAATCCAGGTCACATTCTGGCTGTCCGTGAGGCTGAGTGGCAGAGGGGGGATGGCAGAAAACAAACCATTTCTGTGAGCTCTTTGTGCAGGGACATGTGCTGGGCAAGTCCCCAGGGTCAGCAGTGCCCAAAGGGGCATCTTTTAAGGGATACAGTTATATACAATTCCTCTCACACCTAAATGCTGTAGTCATCCTATGTCAGTAAAATACTTGACATAGCTTGCGGCTAGATGGACCTTCCATGTCCCCACTCCTGAGCGTAGATCCCATTCCAAAAACCAGTATGTGGTCTGCAGAAAAATATTATACCGCGAGGCATAAGTTAATCTTAATTGCTGCATTTCCTCACTTTTTAAGCTTGGCTTTGTTGCTGCCGTAATGTTCTTTTAATGCTGTTATTGTTTCTTACATACGTGAGAAATTTTAAAAATTATGGATGGCCGGGATGGATGTTTGGTTGCAACAGCTCAGTTATGTGTACTGCTAAAATGTTAGCCAAAGGGGAGACAGTTAAGAATCTGTGTGTACAACTAAGATGGGTTTGGGGCTTCTGATCCTCCGTCTGGGTGCTGTCTGTCCTCACAGGTATTACCAGCCTAGATTATGCTCTTGTACCCCTGCTATAACTTTTTCTGTGTTACTCCACTGTTCCCAGCGGAGAATCCATCCCTGCTAGTGGTGGCGGGTACTCCCAGAATCACAGAGTCCCATTTGTCCTCCCTGTGCGATTCATTTGCCACATGTTTAAAAATGAATGTAGCTATGTGAATAAGAGGAAAAGTTCAGGCAGAGAAATAATTTATAATTCCCAATAATATTGCTTCTAGCTACTGCTCTATAGTGCCAGTTCCTGCCCAATGTGGTTTAAGCAGCTAACAGCTATAAAAGTTTGTTGACCTGAGAGGCTTAGTATCAACCATAGGTACAGTCAAAGTCAATATGGAGGCTGAAAATCCAGTGCTAATAGAAAAATAGAAGTCGATATTTAGGATGTGAGTCAGGAACTTAAAATAGGAAAGTGAAACAGATGAGGGCTGTAGCTGCCAGAGTGCTGGAGGTGAAATGTTTAGATCCAAGGACCACTGCTGATTACTATCTTCCCCTCTAACAAGGTTGCTCATTCTGCTTCAGAAATCCATTTCCAGTGGCCAGGCCACCTCCCTGACCTGTATTCCTCAGACTGACATTACGTCAGAGCCTGCCTATTTGGGGTTATAAGTGAAATCCTCTGTCTTCTAGGTGAAATCCACAGGTAATTATATGTGGGGCAAATATGGGCTGGGGCATGGAGAGGCCAGGAGAAGAGTTTGGCTTAGCGCTGTTTATACTGGAAAATCCCCTCTCTAAGGTTGTACTGTTAAGTCTTGGAGGGGAGGGGGCACAGGGGAACTCCCCAGCTACGAGACGGTACCTGCTGGGAACAGGGATTTCACAGTGTGGCTCTTCCAGCTAAGCATCAGGCGGAAAAGTAACCAGCCATAAGTGGGGGTTTTCATACTGGAGAGGGGCACGGGGAACTGAGAGCTCTTTCCCACAAATGAAAATGATGTGGGCTTATTTACACGGTGAGGGATGGGGAGCAAAGCCTGAGCAAGCTGATGATGAATTTATATGCCCTTCAGTGAGGTGGTATTTTACTTTATACATCCTTTCCTCTGGTTGCAGTGGACCAGATCTCCAGCAGACATGAATCTGTCCAGCTCCATTAAGGTCAGTGGAGTCTCCTCACTCCAGCTAGGGACCGTGTCTACATCTTCTGGTATTTAAAGAAATTGCCATCTGCCAGGTTGTCCCATTGCACTCCCTGTCCTTAGAGAGAATTGGTAGCTAAGAAGGTTTCTCAGGGTCACATTGACATTATTTTGCTACTGTAAGAGGACCCCATCATATCCTCCTCCAATACATGCGATGACATTCCTTTGATTTGGCTTTGATGTCATAACATTGTTTTCACAGACTTGGCCTGGTCTTGTTGTGACAAGGTGAAGTCCCATTCAGTTCAAGAGGAAAGTATTAATACCAGGGTAAAAAACCCTGGTATTAATTAAGCTCTGAGCAGTAACTTCATGCATATGCTACTGTCTTTATTTCTTGCATATAAAGTTCTTTAGCCAGCACAATTGGTTCATGATGCAATACTAGCTTTGATTACTAAAAAAATGTATGTACTGTAATGAATGATTGCTGGACAGAAAGGAATCAGATTTAAAATCTGAACTGTGCTCAAGAGTAACACCAGAAGTAGCAGGGAGATAAGTCTGACAAACCGTGTTGCAGTATAACACGGTTAACTGGGAAGATCTGTTACTGAAATTATTTTTTTGTGAAAAGGAAGGTTTGTTTCAGCTGAACTACCTGGGGTCTCTATATAAATTTGAGCTTTTTATTTTTAAATCCAAATGCCCCAAACCTCAAATATTTAAGTTGAAACACATTGATTGTAACACAGTTCCTGTTTCATGCTACCCCATCTGACTATTGTGAACTGCACCAGGTTTTAATTTAATGTAATTGCAGACGTCTATAATTTGCTCATATTATTGTAATATCAGTAGTGTTTGTTATTTTTTCTGACCAAGTTCTCAGGCACTATGGCATGTCAGCACATCCTAAAATATATACATTGGGTTATGCAATGCCTGGTAGCTATTTAACTTAGTATTTCAGGCATATTGCAAGGAAGGATTTGCCCATAGTCCTAAATGCAACATGTTGTAAACTCAGTACAGAACTGGATCCCAATCTGATGGGATGTTTCCCTGAACTGGAAAAAGTCCAGTCATCTCATAGTCCCCTTTGCTGCAGCTTTGCTTTTGCTAAGGAAGAAACAAACTGATCTCTGTTTGTCTCACCTTGGGGACCAAAATTAAAATGGATTTGGCACATTTCAGCCAAGCTTTTCCAGCTGGAGAGTCCTCAGAGATAAGGTATCCAAAGAGATACATTATCTGTACATAAGCATATATATAGAGGGTTCTCTTAAGGCTGGCAGAAATCCAGGATTTCTGATTCTCAAGAAACCAAAAGAAACTACATTTTCTTTCCTTTTTTAACTTCATGTTAGGAAACAGCTCTTGGATCTGGCAGCTGCTTAGTTTCCCTTCTGTAGCAATTCTGCTGAGGCTGTACTTCGATGCCTTTCTGCCTCTAAGGGAAGAGTTAATCTACTCCTGGTCCCCAACTGCCCTTTGGCTCCTTGCTCCATCCCTGCATAGCAACATGGGAGCCTTTCGCTGGTGTTGCCGCTAGTATTTGAAAGGCTGTGCTATGCGCTGAGTGATGGGAACTCGCTGCTGATCCGAGTGCGGTGTGGAGCTGCAGGAGCTTCTATTTTCCTGCTGGGGCACAAGGCAGAGGATGCCCTCTTCAGAGTCACATCATCTGCTGCTTCCAGGTGTGCCAGCAATAGAGGCAGGGCTCTTTCTAAATCCTTGCTTTGCCTTTGATAGGGCAAAAGTGAATCAAATGCAGGAGATTTCATATGAAATCTTCTGAGGCTCCTCGAACCATTGTGTCTGATGGAACTTTGTTTCCGCAGAGAGCCTTTTGACTGGGAGCAGTTTTCATCTTCATACCTCTGGGGTAGTCCCATGATTGAAGAATAGACAAGCCATGGGTCAGTTATGAACAAAACTCCGAACAAGGTTTTGCTTGCAAACCATTGTATAAAGCACTGGGTATGTGTCAAAGGCTTTGAAGATTTTTTTTAAATATAGTTGGGTATTGTAAAACATTCTTGTTACAACATACAGATTTCCTATCATCTAGACACAAATTCAGCAGTACAGCTTTTAGAGGGACAGAATGTCCTAAATTGACCCAAAATTGGTTTACTCTGCATAAACATGTAATGATTTTTAAAGAACTTAATCTCTTTCATGGACAGAAACTTGGAATTTCTCCCCTCAGACAGTACAAAGCTTTCCATTGTGAGCTCTGATGTGTCAGGAAATATTGGATCTTAAACTTATCACTCTTGCAAAACTGAATATTGCATATTCAGTTGCTCAGAAGATAGTAATTTTGCAGAGGTATTACTGGTTAAGGAACAAGGCTTGAATCACTGTCATCTGGGCTGAAGTCTAAAGATATGTCTACAAAGAAGTTCCAAGGAGGAATATTGACATCTCTTTCCTTACTCTGCCAAAAAGAGGATGAAAAATATCCGAACAAGTTGAACAAGTGGGCATGAAGAACTTTGTGAGACTGGTCTAAAAATGAGTTGCAAGACAAAACAACAACTCCTTTATTGAACCCATGACTGTTCAGAGTAGAAGAAGATAACATTCTTCCCCGCTGTCCCAATACAAAAAAGCGTGTGCCTGGACATGTTAAAACATCAGCCATGTTTCACAGATCTTCCAACAAAACTGATAATGAAAAAGGGAAGAGGAAAAATTAGAAAGTAAAACAAAATATCTCTTCCTAAAATGCTATTAGAGACACAAAAAAATAATTGAAGTTAGAGGAAAAGAGCGCTCCCACCATTGCATGCCCCTGGGTAAAGCTGGCAAAAACAAACCACAGACTCCTGGGCTAACCTTCTGCAGGTACATTTGACCCGTTTGCCCAAGCTGTGTTTCATTAGTATATCTCAAGGAGGATGGGCTGTTAAATGATTCAAGGTGGGTAAGATTTGCTGCAATGGAAAACTTGTATGCCTCTATGCCTCTCTAGTTGAAAAACCATTTGCAAAAATAGATTAGTAAATCATTGTGGCAAACTGGACTGTTAACCCAAGAGCAGAAAATGCAAGAGGAGGATTTAAAACTGCATTTTAATTTGTCATGCTTCTAAATAATTTATTGTACATCTCACAATATATTGAAATTAAAACCTGAAGTATGACATACAGTAAATAATTCAGAATGGCTCTTTCATCAAGTGTTAGCCGGGTTATTGATACTTCATTTTAGTTAGACATTAATGTCAGCTCCTGCAGGGGATCCCTCCGTTGACTAATTTTGCTTGCAATGGTAGCAGTGAAATTCTCCTTTAGGCAGTCTGCAGACTCCTTGTGCTTAGCACTCATTCAGTTCTCCTAGTAAAATGACTGTAAGGGACGCTTCCTGAAGCTTGAGAAACAAGGGCAAATGACCTCATCTAAGAACATAGCCTCACATATACTTTAGGAGCAGCCACCTTACTTTGAGGATAAGGCTGCAGGTATTGATCAAAACCTGAGCATCTCCCCAACGTATCTAAGATGCCCAAGAAGCGTGTGTACAGTACACAGCAGCAACAGAAGCCAGTGCACGAGCAGTGTGTTATTTGCAGATTGATGGCACGTGCTTTCATGTTGGCAAAACCAAATACATGTGTTACTGCAAAACTGTTTCTGGTATTTGAGGTTGAAATCTTAACAACCAATTAGTATCTCATTAGGGTTCTATTTACATAGCTGATGAAGATAATTTATGAGGAAAGAAAACACTTGAGACTCCCTAGCACAGTCAATTGACTTTAGCTTTGGTGAAGCAGACAGCCAGCTGCATTTAGAGCTTTCTTTTTACCTGGATAATAGACAGCACAAAAGGACACTAACAGACAAGTAGAAAACAGCCTTTCTGGACTGTGGTGGGTGAGTGTGACTGAAATCTCCCTTTGCCTCAGTTCCCACTAACTGGGGTAATGAGTTTTCCATTCCCCCCACACTCTCTATTTAGGGTAGCAACTTTTTCTGAGCAGAAAATGTGTGTGGTCTTCTTTTTCTTTTTTCTTTTTTTTTTTT
>Ga0181612_152285_pt1 | contig 14759 bp, 5 predicted proteins | sample HoacroProtozoa21_FD_119630 | JGI IMG/M metagenome (GOLD analysis project Ga0181612, IMG submission 119630) | Hoatzin crop microbial communities from Cojedes, Venezuel. Combined Assembly of Gp0051906, Gp0051904, Gp0051908 | reverse complement strand
TTTTCTTTTTCTTTTTCTTTTTCTTTTTCTTTTTCTTTTTCTTTTTCTTTTTCTTTTTCTTTTTCTTTTTCTTTTTATTCTTATTTTTATTTTTATTTTTATTTCTTTTTCTTTTTCTTTTTCTTTTTCTTTTTCTTTTTCCTTTTTCTTTCTCTTTTTCTTTTTCTTACAGCACAATGCCAAAATGACAGCTGCTATCATAGATAAGAGTTCAGTAGATAAAGCCAAGAACTTTTTTTGGGGAAAATATATATGATTTGGTTAGGTGACGTAACACTTTTCCCTTTCTATCATGACTTTATATGCCTGTTTTAGAATTTTAAACACAAGTGGCTGCAGTTACTCTCTCCCAGACAAAAAATACAATGTAAAGAGAAGTCTCATTCAATCATTGTTTTGTCCCAGCATGCTGAAAGCAGTAATCCTCAGTGCAAACGGTAGCACTGAATGCTGCATTATGATCTGTGACTGTCTGATGTAGACTTGATAACACAAAGGCAGGGTTATACTGAGCCTAAGTTATAATGAAGAAAATAAACAAACAAACAGAAACAGTCTGGATTTGCTGGATTATCACTTATGACAGAGCTACTTGTTTAAAAACATTGGTGCAAAACCACAAAAACTTAACATCAGAGCAACTTATGAACTGGCAGAGTCCTAAATCAAGAAATATATATTTTTTGTCAAACTGTTTTGGATGAAGTGTGAGTGATAGCAAATACAACTTGTCATTCCTTCCCTTAGCAAGGAGCAAATGATTCTGACAGTAAAATGATTTCCCCACTACTTCTGGTTTCATTGAAAACGCAGATTCTTCTTAGTATACAGATGCTGTTCTTTGAAATAGACCTGAAGGACTGCCAGTCTCTTTTAGCATAGATTATTTGTAGGCATAGACCATATTCTATTATTATACATGAGTAAATTCGCTACCATTTTTTATTGTTATACTTAGAGAATTTATACTGCTTTCCTAATAGATGAGTTTGGCATATGAATATTTCTCTGCACATTTTATAAATGGTAAAATTCAGAAAATGATCAGTCTAATTACTGTTGAGAACAAGTAAGAAATCAGTTATTTTGGATGCTTGTGATATTCTGAGTTATCCTCCATTTTTCACAGTTATTTCTGGATCATTGTAGTTCTTTAAAATATCTATTCCTCTTCAAGTTCTGCTCAGTGTTTGTGTATTCTCTCTTCGTGTTACAACTTTTCTGATGACAGCCTGGCCCCAGGGCACCCTCAAGGCATTCACAGCAAAGGGTCCTTCTGCAATCTCACGCAGTATTACCTTCTTCAGCCTATGCATGTAAAACATAAGGCATGACTTTAGCATACAAAGTCATTACACAGAGACATTTCCTTTTCCTTGATATTTATTGTTCTTGTTTAACGTTTCTTATTACTGTTTATACTTATTAATATTATTTAACTCACTTGACTACTCCTTTCAGTGGGACACGCAAAAAACTTCTTTAACTTTTGCCAGCCAGAATGTGCTTTCTGGAAAACAAAGTCAAACCGGAATTGTTTTCATTTCACTGGCTTTGATAATGTTGCTGCATACTGTGTTCCCCACAGGCAGAGAAATTTTCCAAAGAAAATGGGGGTTGACTGTGAGCAATTGGCCTTGCTGCAGCGTGATGGTGCTGATGTGGATAAACGCACCTTTTCTGCCAGTGCAGAAAGGGTAACAGAGCAGAATGGTCTGAGCACAGCTATGGATATTTACTGCATGCCCTGGAAAAAATGCCGGACTGAGAGAAATCTGAGTGACTCCTTAATACAATTAAGACTGACACACACAGAGAAAAGTGTGTCATTATTCAGAAAGAACAGAAATATGAAATTGCGAGGAAAATACATATTTATAAAGGTAGAAAGACTAAATATATTTAGTTGATGCTGAAGCTAATAGAGTAGCACTTGCAGAAATCTTGCATGAATACAATAACTACATGTTTCAATCCAAAATCAAATAATTTTACCTGATCTACATAGCTAAGACAGCCAACGTCACGAGTAAAAGACTCATTATACACATTATACATATTTATACACATTAGCCAGACGCAGATAGTGTAATATAGGCATATTAATAGCCTCAAGACCTCATACTAAACCAGTGCAAACTCTGAAAATATCACTGAGAAGACAAAAAGTGGGACTGGGTGTGGGATTTGACTGTTATATTTTAAGGCAGCAGACACTTTGATGTACCAGTCCCCTTGTAGTCCTCCCTAGTTCAACTTCAGCTGTTGGACACCTGGTTTCCTCTACCCTTCTGATGGCTCTGTGCTCTCAGTCAGCATCTTCATTTCCATTACCCCTTTTTAAACTATTGTATTCTCCTTCATGTGGACATAAACACTTGTGTCAATAAACAGATGCATCCTTCCCTCTTTCCACCTCTCCCTCTGCATCTTTGGGTTCTGTGTAGCTAAATTGTCACTTTCTTAGACTGTGTCCAATGAAGCAGGTACTGATGGCATGCAGCGGTGCTAGGTCGTCAGCCTCCTCCCACATTGTTCCCATACAAGGCAGGATAAGGCACCCTAATAGATTTAATGGGGCCTACTATCATAATGCTCCTGTTTACAGTTTAGAAATGTAACCCTCACAAAGGACAAGTGGGAGAGTGGGCACAACCTGCATGCTGGATGAAAGCTTCCAACAGGAGATGACCCAAGAATTTCTAGTAGAAAGCACATAAATAAACACTCTGAACAGGAGAAGACACAGTACTACATCCAGAGATTACAGCTTCCAGTATAGTATATATATTGCCATATACATACCAACATATGGTAATACATATTCTGTAGATTAGAGGGGTAAAAAAAAAAAAAAAAAATCACAGAACTCCTCTTGGTATCTTTTTCAGGAGAAAATATCTGTGATGGACACTGAGGCCTACCCAATATCTGTCCCTTTGTTTCATTCCACATGCAGATCTTTTCATGTTCCATGTTGTCTAATGCTCAGTTTGATATGCTTTGTGCTTCGAAAGCACTATACAATTATATTTCCCCTAAAAGACAGATACAGTAGCATTTGCATTTTCTTCACACTCTGTGTGGTTTCAGAGCGAAAGGGAAAACAAGAAAAAGAAAAATAATGCTCTCTTCTAGAATGTTCCTACTAAAAGGTACTGAAAGTCTCTGCAGAGTTTCAGGTGTATTTATTTGGATGTAATTCAATAAATTACCTTAATAAACAGGTTTTGAAATACTTAGTGCTTTTCTTTCCCACATACTCATTTGAAAAAGACCTTCAGCCACTGTGGTATCTGGGACAGAACAGAGATATGAACGGTGCATCAGTAATATTTAAGACTGAGTGCTTTTGGCAACAGCTTGCTTCCCAGATGCATGAAATTGTGGGCTCCAGGAAACTAATCAGGGTCATCGCACTAGGGACAGGTAAAATATGTAAGTAACCTTTTAGTAATGCTCCTCTCTGCATTACTGTGTATTGTTCTTCAGCAGTGATGAGAAAAGAGGGAGGTGAATGCTAAGAAATTTTCACTTTTGGGTCTATGAGGACAGGCTGGATGAACATCTGTCAGGAATGACATAGGGCAGTAGGGTAGATTACATGACCTCTTGTGATCTCTTCCAGTTCTGAGCTACTGTAACTTTACAGTTATTTGAAAAAAGCTGTGGATAGATCCATAGATGCATTGCAATTTATTCATATTAGTGAAGTGAAAGCAGAGCACGGTGCAGGCTCATCTTTCATTTTGGCGCTTGTAAAGCATAAGGAACTTCATAGAAAAAAATTACAACAGGATAAACCTAATATAAGAGAGGATCCATCAAGAAGCTCATGCATTAATTATTTTGGGGGTGAGATGTTAATGTTAATGCAAACTAATAGTGTTAGTAAATAACAGCAACAAATTATAAGTGTCATAATTACACAAGATGAATTCCATTGAAAAATATTTATTGTAAAAGCAGAGATTGATCTGGACATTGAGAAACGTAAAAAAGACAGGCATTTCCAAATTTTTGACAGGTATTTTGCATTTAATATCAGTATCCTTCTGAGGCAGTAAAATGTCTTTAGGTAAATCATGTAATTAAAAAGCAAACATTTGGTTTATTTTAACAAGACCTTTAAAAATTTTATAACAAAGGGCTTCTTATGCAATTAGGAATTTTGAAACAAGCAAAAAGTAGAAAAAATAAACACATGAAAAGTGTTTCAGTTCTTTATTTTGAATAGTATCTTTTTAAATAGGAGTAATTAATTAGGGAATTATTTTATGTTGATATATGTGATATTTGTAAAACCCTTAGAGTATAAGAAATATCAATTACAATTCAAGTTATTGTGTTATCACTTGTAGACTAATGCTGAGATCTGAACACCTGGCTGAAAGCTGGTAACTGAGACACCTGGATTCTTTCGATAATTGTGCTCCCTTCAAAGTCTTAATAATAAAAAAATTTGTGACACTCCTTTTGCTCCAGTTTATCTGCTTATTTTTAAGACAAATCACACTACTGAGACATTTTTTTTCAAAAAGAATAGGTGATTACCATTTCCAAAGACTTTAATACAGATATTTTAATAAATTTTTCAGCTCATAAAGTGTACTCTTGTCTGCAAGCTTGATGAGTTAGACTCCTATAAAACACTTTCAATAAATTTATTAACTTATTTCCACTTCTCATATAAATAATCACCTAGAAGTACTCCTGTGAAAATACCTGTCCTGTGGCAATTTCAATAGCTGAGCCTATTCACTCCTAGAACTATGGTGATCTGTCTCTTATCAAACACCCAAAGACACTGGCCTGAACAATGCTCAGGGATGGAACATGAAAAGCAGCCCAATTTTTCAGATGCATGAGAATGTCTGGGGACTAAAGGCTTGCAAAAAAGAGGTTTAAACCGTAAAAAAATATATCATAAAAATCATATTCATAGTAATGTAAGAAAAAAATATTATGATCTTTGGATCACCACATGATTCAGGTAATTTTATTTTTTTAATGACACAGTCTGCAGCTGTGCACAGAAGAAAAAGCTTTGGGTACATTTAGGTTGAGACACAGCCAGATTCTGACAGGTGTAAACTGGAATAATTTTGTGGAAGATTGGCTCAGAATGAGTCTGTCTTGGGCTACGCATAATTGAACATACAGACATCAAGACTATTTGATTTAACCTTGGTTAATGCATCTGAGCCTGCAGTATTGCATAGGGGAACAAAATAAGTGGCTTTGGATTTAACCATTAGCTTTTTGATTTCTGATTACTCCATTATCTTTGAGCTTCTACTGAGCTTATTCTTTTCCTGCCCAGAAGCCTCGAACCATGAATTGGGAATGACGTTTCACTAAGAAAAACAGTATAGATAAGTAAAACGCAGATGGAGGTCTTAACCTTCTGTACTTTTCTTTGATAAAAAGACATTAAAATGCTGGAAGAAAAAGTGATAATTATCCACTAACTGTCCAGAGAGATCTAGAATAGATGTTGAAAATACCCTGGTTAGTCATTGCATAGAGGTGATGCAGTGAGACAATATTAAACTGACAGAACTTGTACAACTTTTTTATATCAGAGGTGCAAGGATTAGTTCTGACTTGCATTCTTGTAGCCCCGGAGAAGATATTCCAAGGGCGATAATGGGATCTGCTGATATAGAGGGAAAAAAAGAGGCATTGTCCTACATAGCAAATACTATGACTGTTTTTTGGAGGATTATGCTCTGTTTTATTTTATCATTTTTGAAGAGCTATGAAGGAAAATGGTGATATGCCCCAGACTTGTGTGGCAAAGCAGATTGTCAATCTTTGATCAAAAACTTTCTCTTCAATAAATATTATTCAAGGCATTCACATGTTATATATATGGTTTATATTTTCTTAGTTAAGATTAACCTTTATTAAAACATACATGAATTTGACAAAGGATACATTCTAGAGGAGGCTTCTTTTAGTCTTCCATTTTTCAGGGGAAGGGGGAGAAACAGAAAAATTGTATTGTTTGGAACCTATTTTATTTTTAAGATTGCCAGATAAAACAGAAGTATTTTCCTTCATGCACTTTGCTTTTGTTTCTGGCACAAAAATCTCCTGTTTATAAAATATAAAAATGATATTTTGTGGAATGTGAACAGTTGGCCTTGGACAGGCTCAAGAGGAGCAGCATTACAGAAGAATTAAAAGCAGAAGAGAAAAATTAATCTTTTACTATCATAAATGGAAACTTATGTTTCATTTGTATTACACATGAACTAACAACTTCCATATTTTCTTTCTGAAAAGTAGAGGTATGATGGGTAAAGCTGGTTGAAATTTTATAGTTGTTTTTGTTGAGAAAAGTATATTTTAATGACAGTTTGTGCTCATTCTAACAAATAGGAAATTTGAAATCTCAATTTTCACTGGCAAATTTCTTGTGCTTTCCTCTTTTACAATTGAATTTAAAAAAAAAGAAAAACCCACAAAGGATTGGTTGTGTGCAATTCTTTTTTTGTTATTCATGATCACTAGACAATGGCGTAATCACAGACACCCTCCCCAGGGAATAGTATGGAGCATATGCTAAGTTATAACTGAGTGAAGTGATGATAAAATTATCACAAATAATCAACAATTCACACAGTCAATTAACAACGGGAAAATGCTACCATATAAGGTAAGTCCTTATTATATCCAAGGTGCATCGGCAATACAGGCATGTTTATCATTTCTCAGATCAAAGTGTTTCCTTCTCCCAGCTCCCTACAATCAACATACACACACTGTAAATGCATGTTTTACTCTAAAATTTTCTCTGGGATGATCTTGGGAACATTAACAAACCGGACATAAACCAGAGCAATAGTATGTGGCAAGAAAATGACAGATGTATTTGACTTAGGTCAACTTATAGTTCTATCTCTTCCCTTTTAGTAGAAGACCAACCATGTGTAATCACGAAGGACGACAAATTACTTCCTGCCTACTGTTTTTTTGCTGGAATGGCGAGATGAATTGACTCTGGGAATTCAGTAAAAGAATGTAAAGAATGACCAACGTTTTTCCATCTCTACACACAAAATAATACATTAAAGGGAAAATGCCTCATTTACTGCAGCAGCAGTTGGGAGAATTTTGACGCAGCCAGGAAAGTGTGAGCTGAGTTTCTCCTGGAATATTTGCTGTGGCTTCTTAAGGATCACATCATTAAAGGGCCCTTTATAAAGATTATTTTGCACCTTATCTGGGATGGTGCCAGTCTTTCTTAAGGCTTTTCATGTCTCTAAGGAAGAGGACAAATGGTACCTATTAAACATGTAGATGGACCTTAAATATACAGACAGCCAGGGACAAGGGTGTGAAGATGGCAGGGGAAAAATGGAGAAAACAGCATAGATAAACAGACATTTGGTTGGGGCAGGAGAAAAAGGGAGGAGTGGGATAAATTGTTCTTCACGTGTTTTGTTCCCAACCAATTTATGCTGTGATCTACAGTGTTTTAAAGGCATTACTGTCCCCATCGCTCTCCACCAGCAGCTAGCTGATCCTTCTTCAAGAAGTCATCTAAGAAATTCCAATGCCCTTGAAGCCAGTTTCCCCTTCAGTCACTGGGCGTTCACTCAATTCACCTGAGGCCTCTTCCAGACGCCTCAAATGCCCATAATTTATTACTCTCTCATTCTGATCATACTAATGGAAACCTGCATCTGTAGCTGATAAGCAACAGCAATGGTTGCATCAGAAATGTGGATTTACTGCATATTTACATCGGCACATGTCCGAGTCTCTCTGCTCTTTCTACACATCTTCTTTTCAGACTTCTAGGTCTGCCCTTGAACAGGATTCCTTCCCGTAAACTTCCTATAATTAGGGTTCATCTTTGTATGGGCTGTGAAAAAGTAGAAGCAGCTTTTTGCTGCATAATCATCAAAGGCTGTGTCCATACTTCACTGATGGGAAGTCCTGCCTGATGGGTCTGATCTCTCTACTGACTTGCGTGGAACTTGGAAATTCCTGTTCCTAAGCCCTAAACACAACAGAACTAGAGTTGCACCTGACACAGGCGTTGAAAGCAATCAGAAGTCTGGTGGGATAATTGTGGCCTAAGAAATTCAAGCAGTAGCTAACCTAGAGAACCTAGTGAATATGATTGATGTAAGATGCTATTCAGCAATATGTAGACTCCAAACAGTAAGGATTACTTTGGATTTTTTTCTACACCACCAAGCAGGTAAGTCTGTGCAGAGGGATTAGAACGATGTGTGTTTTGTTGGTTGTTAAGTTCCTTTTAGCCTTACAAGCTGAAATTACAGCAGAAATCCTTTTTAGGTAAAGCTGATTGCAAACTAGATCTGTACACTCTGTGGGTGAAGGACAGTGAACAAAATCCTGCACTTTGCAGGCCAGGATCTGACCCTAATTTTCTGGTTACATTGAATAAGTTGTGGGTACTGGAACTTTGACACTGAGTTTTCTTTAATTAAATGCCTCATTCATGTATTCCTGGCATCTAATGAATAGTGGGGAAGAACCAGGTCTATCATTTGAAGCCACTGTCAATGGTTCTGTCACTGTCTGTTAGACTGCCAGCTACTACTTTCTAAGAGTAGGTGTCTAAAAATAAAGTAAATTAAAAAAAGTTTTGGAAGGCAAGTATGGCCTCGTACTTGAGGGTAATAGTCAACCTCTAACTATGGGATATTAAAATAAAACTTTCCCAGGGCAAAGAATATCTTGTAACTGACTATTCTGAGGTTTTTTGCTTTTACCACTGAAGCAGCTGGCACCAAACATTGTTGATGATGGAGAGTTGGTATGCATGGCTGCTTCTCCAGTGGAAGACATTTTTATCTCCCAGAAGGAAAAACTGTATACGCATTTATGTCTATGAACGACTTGCTCTTTATCTAGAATTGAATATTCCAGACTTTGTCAGGATTCATGAGAGCACTGTACTTAAATAGCTTTTCAGTTGTTGGCGCAGATTGACTTGACCTATGTCAGCTGATAAACAGATATCATTACAGCACAGATGGTATACATAGGATATTACCGAGTCTACAATGGCAAATAGTATCTATTATTATATTAAATTCTACATAGAAATATCATTAGATAAATCAGTACTTACAATCATGTGTCATTCTAATATAAATGTTTTCAATGAGCTGTTGAAAGCAGTCTCTACTTTGTATAAAGAATTCAGCCAGTGTGCTGGACAACTGGCTGAGTGTTTCTTAAAAGGGACTTGGGCTTGCAAGGAAATGAACCGATATTTGCTCGTTTGCTGATTAGGAGGACTCAGCTGAAGAGAAAAGCAGGTGTGTGTTTGTAACTGAAATGGTGTAACCTCTATTTGTTTCAAGAATATGGAGCCCAAGAAATGTGCTGGTCCAACTTTTCTAAAGTAGAGAAGTGGGTGGGAAATTATTCAGAAGCAGTGACAAGAAGGTTTTTTCTCTTGCGCATTTGTCAACTGCCCCCCAGCCCACAGCCTCTGCACATGAAAAAAAAAAAAAGAGAATATGCTGACATAATTTGTCTCTCTGTTTGATTACTTGTTGGTTTTCATAGAACTTTATATCACCTCAGGTTATGTCTCTTCCTTGCTGAGTTTATGCCCTCATTATTCTAAGCTACATATAGTGGTGAGGTCCAGCACCAGTACAAAATATATACATACACACAATATAAACATCATACACATGTATCTGCACGCAAATGCACAGACAGATACATATGCAGTGTGTATATACCATATGTATACCCCACCACCCTTGCCTATGTACATGAGTTTCTATACCGAGCAAATCCAAATGCGTGCCTCCAGTGAGAGCAAAGGCACAATCCGAGAAAGTGGCAATCAAGATGTCTGGAGGGCAAAGATAAAAAATGTTCTGTGGGAGATATCAAAAGTCTACAGGTAGCTTCAAAAACTGATCGTAGAGCAATACATGAAGGCATTTGTGAAGGACTAGGTGGCAGTTCTTGCTGTATGTATGACATCGATACTCTGATGCATCATGGCTGGTTACTGAATTATGAGTAAATGTTAAGAAATTTCTGACATTTAAAACATTTCATGACATGGTACTTGGCTCAAACACTGTGCCACATAGCCACAGGGGATCAGAGCTGAGTCTCAGAGTGGGGGTAGTGACCTGAAGGAGAGGGGACTGCTGGGTGGTTTCTCTCAGCAAGGAGCCTGAAACAAAGAAATTCACTCCCATATTCTTAATCTGAAAATCAGAGTAATTTCCTTCCCCTCTTGGATCTATATTTCCAGAATTTCTTTCAGTTTATGGTTAGGAAGAAGCAAGGAGACAGTGGTATTTTTCAGTGATGTAGTGGTAATTAAACAGGTGAACTCACTTTTCTGTTGTATCTATGAGGTGAAAAACCCAATGTTGTCCAAACCAGAGATGGGTAATTCCTATTTTCCTATGTTTCTTCTCATAACAGTGAGAATGGTTTCTGTGAACAGTATCGGTCCTTTTATTTTCCGGGAGGTGAATTTAAAGTTTCATTTTCCTTTTGTACATATTTTATGATTAGAAAAGCTGATCAGGTATGTCATGATATAATTTTATTTCAGACATATAAAAGGACCACGTTTAGAAAGAAACTAATTCTTGCACTCTGTATGTAGTTTAACACTTTTTCTATATGCTTTCAAGTCTGAAAACACACTGACTAGCCACACCCTGTTGTTTGTGCAGTCAAGTATATATGATCAATATATTTGTAAAATGCCTTCATAATAATTTTCCACTATATTTTGTGCAACGATATATGACTATGGTGTGCAAAGCTGCAAAGATTATTGTATCTTCTCCACTGATCTGAGCACCTGATCTGAGCATATTTTGCATTAAAGACCATCGGTGAAAGATTTTTCTTTATTCCTTCATTGTCACTTAAATATCATTTTACATCATAAAGTCATTTTGAAGTTACCCACCTATACAGCATATTTCTTACACAGTCTGGAAATGGAAAGTGGTAAAAGAAAGACAACAGTCATATGTTTTCAAGTTTAAATTGGATAGTTGTCATGTTATCTCTGAGCACAAATAGAAGTACTCCAGTCTAGTTCCACTGACATCAATGAGAATTTCAGCAGGACCTGATCTGCAAAAAAAATAGTAGGCTCAAGATTAAACTTTTAAGACTAGGGTTAGTGAGGAAATATACAAGTTTGGAAAATCAGGTGGAAAGAAAGAAATAGCTAACAGAGATAAGTCTGTAATGGCATGAAACAGACATGGTATGATGTCATATCATCTATCTCACGTTGTTTCAGTCCAGTAAGATTTCACAAATCTTCCTGAATAACTGTAAAACTGAAACAGGAACATTTTCTTGAAGAAACTTCACTACTACTGAACACCCCAGGAGATCTGTAAACTTGTTAAAATATTAAGAAAGACATAGCTGTTAAAAGAGCAGTTCCTAAATCAGGTCCCAGGTGGAATATGAAAAAAAAAAACTCCTAAGGGTTCAAAGTAACACTGTTGCATTGAAAGCTGATGTTGCTCTGTTCATTTATAAAATACTATAAATTACTTTACTATGGGAATTTGGTGAAGGAATCTTTCATTAATAGGAAAGATTGAACTGTGCACTGCAAATAAAGTGATGTTTACATAATTTGAAAGATCTTTCAAAGACTCAATATTCTTCTGCTGTGGCTTACTGTAAGCACCTTATTAAACTTGCCATTTTTAATAAAATGAAAATGTCGTCATTAAGTAATTACATTTGGGGAAATATACTTCCACTTTGGACAGATACAAAATTAGATCTTTAGTTATTTCTCAGTTTTTTGTTTTAAACAAAAGCTTTTGCACTAAAACATAACCCCAAGTGGTAGTTGTCAGCATGTGTCAAATTTAGTCTGAGACCAAATTCTATGAGGCTCAGAAAAAGGCTGGGTTTTAGGGTAGCTAAAGAATTTGTTTAACCGCAAAAAAACCTTCCCATGTCCATTTATGCTTGTGTAATTTCATACTAGGATACAATGCAAATATTCCTTCTTTTCAAGGTTCAGCCATTTACAGCTTTAAAGCGATTTAATATTTCTCCTGAATGTACAAAGAAATTCTTTTTACCTTTGTAAGAAATCATTCAAGAATAGGTTGAATTCATTTCCTCATAATTTCCTCCATTGTTTGATAGGTGGTTGTGGCTTTCTTTGCAGAAACACTGTTGAATTTACCCTGACTGTCCCACAGTTAGGAAGACACATGATACAAACAAGGTTTCGTGCACACCTTGCTTTTGTACTGAGCCCATAATTTCAGAGGGTTTGACTGGCAGTTACGCCTTTCATGGCAGTTATGAGAGTGGAATTAACTCAAGCCTTCAAGAGCTACATAAAAGGAAATACAGAGTTCTGAAGACCTTGTTGCCCCACAAGACTTTGTCAGAGTTCTTGAAGAGCAACGTGTGTGATGAGGACTTCGGGCTTGCTGATGTGTTGTGGTAACCATTGCCTGGCCAACAAGGACAGCCCACCTGACACAAATGGAAATAACAATAATTCACATGAAATGCTGTAGAAATGCAGAAAGATGCATTTTTAATCAATCATTAAGACTTGGCTGAAATGAAATATTAAAATTTAGAAATGTATGGGATGTATAAGGTGTGTACAAGTATTTCCAGAAAGACTTGGTAGTTTGGATTTTGTAGAAGTTTCCTGTTTATTTTAAATACATGAAAATTAAGAGTTTGCAAGATAAAAATACATTAATTTCTAATGGCATGGAAATGATTATATTTATCCATTTGTATTAATTACCTCTTGATTGGCAACAATGAACAGGAACTTTAGAAATAACTGAAAAAATCTGGTTGATAGAAAGGATGGAAGAAGAAAGATGAAAGAAATATTTAACCCTATATGTAAACAGTAATGAGCCTTAAATTTAAGCTCCATTAAGGGAGATTAAAGATTCACTATGTCAATTTTTCATAGATCTTTTAAGAGAGCATCCTTTGTGCAGCATCACTTCAGTGTAATGAATAAATAAACTAACAAGATACATCACCAATTGATTTAAGACGTTTATGTCCAGTCTAACCTCTTTTTAGTGCCATAGTTAAATTGATCTAATATCTGGGACTTTCTATATATTTAGGATAATACACAGAGTAACCTTGTTCACTTGTGTTGAGTGGGAAAAAACTACAAAAAGTTTTTGTAACTTAAATTAATAGACATCTAAGGTTTCTTGCTTTTTAAGCTCTTGTACTGTTTAAGAAAACCAAGAGAACAAAATTTGTCTTGAAATTTTGATATACACTTCACAATACAAGGGCTTCAGCTCATAAAGAAATCCTGATTGAAAGATTTATCTTCTGGAAGAAATCCATGTGGATAAAGTGGCTAGATAAGAGAGGATGGAATAGCATACAGTAGAAATGGGTTCTTATGTTTTTTGAAATGGCATTCTTTTGTTCATTGTGTAAAAAATTCTAATAGAAGGGTTCAGTGTACATATTAATTGATGAGGTTTAGGTGTACCAGATATGAAGCCCACACACATTACCTCTGATTGGCTCAGAAATCAAGTTTAATGGAGTATAACAAAATAATAATATAATTCTTTCTGGAACACCTGGATAGTACTTAACTGGGTATGTGTGCACAAAAATAACAGGCTTGCCTTTGTGGGCTGTTGTCCCAGTAGGGAACACATTAGGTAGTAGGTTTGTTGTATAAGAAAAACAGGATTGGGTCCCATTTCTATTTTTATCCTTGCAGCAATGTTTGTTTGGTTACTGTATTAGCTAAAGAGCAGGTTGGCTTTTAGGTGAGCAAGCTGTTTTTAGCTCCATGTAACTGAAAGTTCTGTCTAACTTGAACAGTAAACCTAATAAAACCCATTCGTTCTTCCTACAAATCTTGCTCACAGTGATGAAAATATTTCTTCTGTTAAACCCTGTCATGGGTTTGATTCAGGCAAAGGCTTAGATTTGCACTGAAATCTGTTGCTTTCAGACAAACACCTAATGTCATGACTGACTTTTAGTACATGCTTATTATATTCATGGATTTCTCTAGGAGAAACACACACTTCAAATTAAGCATCTGCTTAAGTTCTGTCCTGCAGAGAGATGCTTTCCAGAAATGGAGTAATGATAATCACAATTAGGTCACACTGAACATGACTATCTTACACACACACAAATTCCTTTATTACTTCATCCCTCTGATTACTAATAGTCCTAAAAACTATTGTCAGTTTTGATCAGTTTGACCAGTACTTCACACATACGTAAAGTTTACCATGGCAGTCTTGATAATCCCTTTTACAGTCCCTGACAGGGTTCACTTGTGAAAGTTGGAATAAGCAGAAATTTGGTTAGCATAGGAAGGTTAGGAAGTGTTTACATGATCAGTGAATGTGGTCATCTGCATCCAGTCAAAAGGGAACCTCTAATTTTCTAGTTTATGTAATTGAATTTTTAACTGGTGCACAGTGAAAAGCCTTTTTTTTTCTGAGATAAACAAACTCTAATTATAATGTATGCAGGCTGCAACATTTAAATAATAGTGGTCTGTTATTGACATTTCCTCTTCTGGGAAAAAGAACCAAACCAAATATATGCTTCACACCCCCCACACACCCCACCTCCAATCCTGTAGGAGACTTGAATGTTTTATAAAGAAATTACTTCCTATAAGCAAAATTGCCTGGTTACTTAGTCCAGGAATTTGGGTTTAGTAGGCATATTAATGATTGTAAAAGACAAACAAATGCATG
>Ga0181612_144833_pt1 | contig 14759 bp, 11 predicted proteins | sample HoacroProtozoa21_FD_119630 | JGI IMG/M metagenome (GOLD analysis project Ga0181612, IMG submission 119630) | Hoatzin crop microbial communities from Cojedes, Venezuel. Combined Assembly of Gp0051906, Gp0051904, Gp0051908 | reverse complement strand
TGATCGCAAGGCGGCCTGAAATCGCGCGCCGTTGCCCCACCGCGCCCCGCGGGGCGCGGAGGGGGGGGGCCGGCGCCCGGCGCTCTGCGGCCCAGCAGAGAGCAGCCGGGCCCGGAGGGAGCAGCCGGGAGCGGCAGCCACGGGCAGGACGGAGCTGGGGAGCGCAGCAGGGCTCCTGGGGACAGGGCACCGGCGGGCGGCCAGGACGAGCCGTTGGGTGCCAGCTGGAGGGGACCACAAGCACCCAGGGGTGGCAGGTAGCGGGCAGGGCTGCTGCTGACTGAGGGACTCACCCCATCCGATGGAGGAGTCAAGCCCCAGCATTTTAACCGGTAATTCTCCACGCTAACCCAGCGCATGGACAGATACAGGAACAGGCCAGGAGGTGCTCGGCAAGTGAACTCTGCCGATGGGAGAGGAAGAGCGCGGGGAGGAAGACAAGCAACGCGCACGTCCCCGGCCCTTCGCGAGGCTGGGGCTGCTCCGGCCCCGTCTGCTGAGCGACACAGGGACAGCCCCGGAGCAGGGGAAGCAGCAGCAAGGTGCACAGGCTTCCCATAACCCGTTTTCCCCCAACATCATCACACCTACAATATGGAACAGTGTACATATTAACTAATGACCGACTATTAAGTTCACATAAAATGCACACATATAAATTACAGCAGAGTTACATGCTTCGACGGAGTCTTTCCCCTAAAAGCCACGACACGCTGGGGAACGCTCAGATGTTTGTGGCACAATGTGCAAATAATGTCGTTTTGCTCAGGAATAATCTTAAATCTTCTAGGTAACACGATCTGAAGAATTATTCCCCATTCACTTCTTAAGGGACGCAAAAACCATCCTTTGCTTATACGAGCATTAAAAAAAGAAAAGAGAGAGGCACAGAATTCACTAGAATATTCATCATCTCCAACCTTAAACCCACAGCGTACAAACAGACGAATCCAGCAAGTCAGAGAGCAAAGCCAATTTAATCTGTGGCTCCCCTGAGGTAAATGTAGTTCACAGTCCTGCCCCCACCCCAACCTCAGCCATAATCCCCGCTTCCTGGAGGTAAGAAAGCACTGGAGTGAGGAAAATTCTGCAGCAGGATATAATGATCCAAAATGACAGGGACAATAATGACAATGAATTTCATGTCTCCCAGCCATGAGCTGGGGATGCTTGACTGGGCTGACTTACACAATTAAATTGTTACAGGTACAGCAGGAGACGCAGTTATCATCCGCCTGCTTTTGGGGAGGCCGCCTCCGGCGAGAGGAAGCCTAGCGCTGCGGATGCACGGCCCCTTTTGCCGGGGGCGAGCGGCCGCTCCTGCGGCGACGCGTGCGTGGCCGCACCCTTTGACAGCGGCACAACCGGGTTAAAGACGCGAGCCATTTTAGGCTATCGATTTTCGCCCTTCTGAAAACGCTAGAAGAGCTCCGGCGGATAAAGCACGGCACGACTCGAGCCACCCTGCGCCGAGAAGCACGACATGCGAGCAGAGCGCCAGCGGATTTCAGCAGAGAATTGGGCAGCACCGTTTACGACGGCTCCCGCTCCCTGTCTCTTCCCCCCGGTGTGGATACGCCGCCAGCGAGGACAGTCTCTTCCGCGGGCTCAGCCGGAGACGGGCATCGCCTTCCGCGCGCGTTCCACCGGAGAAAGCCAGCACCCCCTGGACCAGCCCTCTCGGAGCAGGCTGCCGATTTCCTTCAGGATTTCACACACAACTCTATTACACAGGCCAAGGGACAAAATGCATCTGAAAGCAACGGGACACGGGGAGTACGCGTGGTGTTTCCCAGGTTACACCCACAGTTAGTGTGCCTGCAAGGCTTCTCTCGGTCATCCAGCTTCAGTTTTGAAACACCAAGAAATATGGTTAGCCATGTATTTCACCCATAGAGTCTTTGTAGTGGCAAACTGCCAAAGAGTTTTTATATCCAGGGAAGGAAAAGAAAGTCATACAGTTGTCTGCATCAGTAATAGGGTAATACCCCTCTTACGGCTCAACATTCTCAAAATATTAATTTGTCAAATATGAATTATAAAGCTATAACATTTCATAATTCAGGACACACTCAAACACTAGGAAAAATAGCTACAAGAGCCTAAATAAAAAAAAAGCATTTATTCCATTTTTGACAGCTTAATGAATGCCCTACTCTTTTGCATTGATTTTTGTGTGTATGTGTGTCTGTGTGTGTGCATGTGTGCCTGGGAAGGATTTCTCATGGGGTTTGCTGTAAACAAGGAAAGCTAAATCCTCTGCCAAAGCTTCCTTTTCTACCTTTAAATAACCTCCATATTAAATACTTCAGGAGAGAATATATATACAAAAATACTGAGAATGCAAAAAAATACAGAACAACTACCTACGTCACAGCCAGCAAATTTGTAGAATAAGACATTAAACAATCAAATACCTTGATGTGGCAACACAGTCACAGAAGGAGTATATGTTAATTCCTGATTTCAGAAAACAGCAGTAAATTCAAAGAGCAGGGTCAAAGCCCTAAAATCTTAAATTCATGACTGATTCCAGAACACAAGTTTTCCTCACACACCTAAGGGCTCATCTTTGCAAGGCAAAAATATGTTAACAAAAAAGTCTGCAAGCACCTAGAGACAGAAGAATAACGCATCTTAAAAAGAACTGTGCCACTTCAAATTTCTAAATGCTTTAAATTGAAACATTCTGGCCAGTTGGATCTCTTCTTTAATGTTTTTCCTAGTTCTTAACATAGTGAAGTACGTATAATTTAAATGGAGATGAAATCTTCCATTTAAAGTGCTTTAAAATAATTCTGCCTACGATCTTGCGATCTCAGCCCAGCTTCTCCACAGTGCCTCTTCTCCAGTTTTCCTTGAGCTACATAAGTGGAACTGACAGATCACTGCTCAGATAGCAGCCACATTCTCCCCCCCAAAATGTTGCCTTTTTGCTATTCAGGAGTATCCTAATACCAACCAATGCTAAATGAAGTCTGACATGTACCCCTAAGAAACAAACTTGTAAGTTGTGGCTTCAAAGCAAACCTTGAATAAATAGGACACATTGTGTACACCCAGGCTAACGTCCAACATATGCTTTAGCTTCCTGATGCTGAGGCAGAGCAAGAATCGCCTCTGGTGAAGTCTGCGATTTGCTGCTGCTGGTACTTCCAACATTTATAATGTACCCTTTTTTTTTGCCTGTATAAACAATTTTAAAAATGTAATTAAGACGACCACAGCAACATTTCAGAACACAACATACTCATGAATAATGGATTATTTGACATGCCACTAGTTTGATCAACAATTACAAAACAAAAGAAAGCATTCCTGATCTCTCCTTTGCAAAAGAACATCGCCACCAATAAGTCATAACTGGACAGGTGGTTTTATCAAACAAAAAAGTAACCTAGGCAATGAACGTTTTTAATTCTTCCCTTTGGGGCGGTGATCAACATGCCAAGCAGCGAGACGCGGCTAGTAGGTGCTATTAACAACTACAGACACAAAGAAGGCATGACAGAGACTGGAAGAGAGAAAAGCAAAAAAACAGCAGAAAACCACATTTAACTGCACATACAGAATCAGTTAAGATACGCCTTTCTTAAAAGGCTGATGTATTTATTCGTTCTTTAAAGAAGAAGACTGAGAAGGGACGGACAGAGCAGATAAAGACAGGACCTACTTTAAGATATATATATTCATCATTATTTAATGCCCTATTTTACGACTAATCCTTCTGAAAGAAGTAACAGGAGTTTAATTCAATCTTACATAGCCTTCTCTACTTTAACTTCAACTCCCTTTCCCTTTTGTCCTCCATTCCTCTGGATTTAGGGCATGAAAGTATACCATTAAAATTCAAGTATAGTAATTTACAAGATCTGAAGTGTTTGCGTGCTTGCTGAAACATTATGACTTCAAACAGATTTACTGAGGACAGAACACAGGTTAATTGATCACAATAAAATAATTACTGTGTTAGAACACAGCATGAGCCCATCCACACCACGGGCCATAGGTTGACCTACAGAGGAGTCACTACAGACAAAATTTAATTCTGTAATGTGGCATGTTAAGAATTGATTTTGTGGTTGGAAAGTTTCTCTTCCGGATTAGATGCAACCTCAAAGCACCCAAATGCATATTATGAACTCACAAATTTGATACTGTAGTCCTTCAGAACCACTTTATTCTGCTAGGAAATTGAGGTCTGGCAGAGCTTTGAGAGTTTTTAAAAATTTTTTTCACTGCAAAACACCATTTCTTTAAATTCTGCAAAAAACTGTGTATAACTAAGCAGCAGTGCTATAGGTAAAGCAAAACAAGGCCAGATATACCAGCATGGACAAGCAGTTTCACTGGCAGCGAAACTGCAAGCTTATTTTTGATACCTCCCACCAAACCAGCCTTTGAGAGTCCAGCTAGCACCACAGCTGCTCCTCTGAAGGAGCGTCACTAAGAGTCTCTGCCAGCCACCCGATTTTATGAAACCTTGGGGAATAAACAGAGTGACTAGGCAAACCTCTTTCTCCTCTAAACCGCTCCGAAATATTTTGCATGTTCCCTTTTTTTCTGTTTGACACCTCCTTGTTTCCAACACGCAGAGCACGCGTTTTCTCCCCATGGCTTGGGAAGGCAACCAAGCCATCCGCGACGTACAGGGCTCCGCACGGTACTGCTGCCCAGATGTTCTCCTCTACAACACCACCTGGTATCTTGGTGCTGAATTTCCATTGACGGCAACACCATTTAAAACAATCACTCGTCCAACAAACTTGAAGACTAATTTTAAGGCTACCTTGTTAACGTGTATCTTTAGAATGCTGGAGTAGTAAATAGCTCTGATACATCCAAAATATCTATTTAATCAGAAAAAAACTTCAGTAGATTATAAATAGATTTCAAGTTATAGGGCTCTTATGAGAAGTGTAATTACAGTTAAGAGAACCACTTCATTCTTCTTGCATGCTCCTGGGATCCCTTAAAACAGTCTAAGGGATAGCTTATGGTAACGAAAAAAATAAATCTGAATTACTTTTCTGTGTGCTATTTACGGCAGCTCTTGTTACAGTATGCAAAAAACCCCACATAATCCCTTACAATAGCCTCTGAATTCCTCTAGACCTTAAAAATAACATAGAGAAGATGCAGTCTCCATCAGACATAGGGAAAAATCGAGTCCATCCTTTAAATCTCACTGTACTCCCAAATAAGAACCTCTACATATATATGTTCCTGCACGTATCACATATATGTATATTTTTTTTTTCCATTCTGCTGAGCTCAGTATGAGACAACTTGCAATTACCAACACGTTCTTTGGCCAGAGCCTCATAAATGCTATCCGAGTCCAGCGCACTTCGAGAGCCCCTCCTGCTTCTTCCTGGGACAAAAGCCCCTATTGATAAGCTGATGAATAGTGTAAATGCAGTTCTAAAAAGGGAAAAGAACCACCTTTACAATCAATTTTGTGTGAAGACCTTTCTAGCTGCCAAAAGGTCAGAAACTACATCTCCAGGTAAAAACTAACTAGGTCTGTACCACTACTGAAGTAAATCAGTATTTAAGCTATTTATTCCTTGGAGAGCTCCTCCAAGCCTGCAACGAATCTCTGGCTTTTTGCCCTGCCCTGAACACATTCGACATTTTGATATTACCAGCAGGCCCCATTATCAAGAAAATTTCACCAAAACTTTCTGTCTTGGCAGGAAGTAGAAGAGGACTGTAGAAGGGGAAACACCAATCTAACTAGCGACACATTGTGAAACAGCAAAGATGTCTGATGCAAAGAAAAACATGTTCTGTCTTCCAGATGTGCCAACGGACCCAAGCGCATCAGGAAAGCAACCATGACCATATACCCTGGTACTCCAACTTACGCAGTGAACTTTCCAGCATTTAGAATTTGTAGTTCAGTATTTTTTAAATACCGAAGTTCTGACAGTTTGGGGATGGAATTTGCAGGCCATTAGAAAGTAGTGGGATAGAGCAGCTTGGATAAGGCACAAGACACCTGTACATCAACTCCAACGCTAATACCCCAGACAAGCAAAGTTGCTAGGTAGTCATTTGCCAAGTAAGCCAACTACACCTTCACCGGATTTTTTCAGACTGCCTTGGGCATCTGTAGGGCCTGCAGGGACAGAGCCAGAGTTCAGAAACCCCTTGCTTGGCAGACCCATCACTGCGGCACCTGTGGCTGCACAGCTCTCCTGGGGGCTTATCACCAGGCTTACTGGGCAGCACAAGGCACAAAGGCTTATCCACTCTTACATTACAAACAAGAGGGACGCTCCTTCCAGACGTGAACGCACACGAACACTTCTGAACAGGAAAACTGCTATTTCCAGACGGTTGCAATGAGCTCTATTAAATCATCATTCTGTTTTGAATGAACATCAAAAGACTTGCAGAAAGCATCTTTCTTTTCTCCCACTCAGACACTGATTTTGTGTAAGTGTTATACACAAACACCTAAGACTAGCTGATACAACGGATTCAATAACTCGAGCTGGAGGCACTTTTCCTCTCATGAATTTCTAACCCTTTATTTAAAGGGGTTTTAACAGAAACCGTTATGCCTTATAGCAGTCTCTAGTACTTGATTATAATTACAGCGAACGCTGTCTTTGCAGAGCAACCCGTTTTATTGGTGATACAAAAAGTAATTGATCCAGCCCTCGTCCCACCCAGTGCAAGAACCACAACCAGCAGCCAGGTCATCTAGATGGGTTTGAAGACATCTGCACAGCGGAAGTGCTACTGCAAACGATTAAACATTACCGGAAGAACGACGCTTTCCTGACTTCTGGTACCTCAGAAGCAGCGTTCAGTCTGAGAAGCGCATAGCAAACTCAGGCACAGCGGGAAAGCTGTAGGGAACGACCAGAACACTGGAATGCTTTCACATAGCACCATGCCTGCTGGCCAAGAAAATGAATATATTCTCTCCTACATCCAGTAAGCTGCTGTTGTGAGAAACATAATTTATCTATCAAACTAACGCTTAAGACACAAGCTGAATCCTTCATTCTTCTTACAAAATCAATGTACGTGATCTACAGGTGCATACTTGTGTTTCCCCCCGGCCTCAAGACGCAGCACAAGGTAATATTGAAAGCACAGCAAGGCAACATACCGTCATAGTAGACAATAGCTCCCACCAGCTCGTCTTTGCGTAGCATTGGGAAGAGCTCCAAGGCTCTTGACTTGCTAAGGACGTAACTACTTTTCAGACACTGACTTCCAGCCACAAGGTCATACAGTTTTATTCCAAACCAGTAGTACGGCAGCTGCCACCATCTGCAGCAAAAAAAAAAATCCTGCTGAAGTGAAATAAGAAAAGCAAAAATGCATGCACACACTGTTATTGTAACATAGAACACATTTGGTAACAGTGTGCTGAATTACACCAGTTTTACTTTGTACCATCATACAAATTCATGGTATCACAATATAATGTAAACATGCAAGAACTTATGTATTGTTCACTACTGTTTTCAACTGATCTACTCACTGCAGTCAGTCAAGCAGATTCAAGCCTTTGTTCGCTCTAGAATTAGGATCACATATTGGCTTTTTGTACTTCAGGGTGAGGTGAGATATTAAAGCTACGTGTTGAGGGAAGACCCAGGCTGTGTGTGCAAGCTGAAAGGGCTCCTCAGCTGCACATCTTGACTAATGCCTCCAGCACAAACAGGACCACATAAATGCAGCTGACCCCTGACCTAGACGAGCTCCAGCTAGGACAAGCTCCTCCTACTAAGGCAGGAATAAAGCCATACATGAAGATCATTCATCAAAACCTCACTGCTCCAAGTAGCCTGTTACAGTGAGTCACTGTTCTTACAGATTTAATAACCGAACCCAAATCACTTAAAGTCTTTCTCTCACATGAGAAGCAAACTGTTCTCTCAACACCGACCTGTCACACTGGAGGCTGTACGGCCTAAACAGCACGTCGCTCAGAACACTGTGACAGCAGGTGCTGGAGACAAAGGTGTACAGGAAAGAACAGCAACGAACACCCCGGGAATGAGAGTACATTCCTGCTGCAAACCCCCCTCCTCCTCCCCAGCGGGGCGACAGGAAAGCCCTGACCAGCGGACGTCCAAGATGTGCTCCCAGGCAGCAGCGATAGCTGCTTGGCACCGTGAGAGAATTTCATGCTCCTACAGCACGGCAACTTCTCACCTCCGGGAGGACAAAGCTTATGACAGGTTTAACGACATCCTTGGGAAGAGGCACCTGGGAACTTCTCCGGGAAACAGCTTGCTTGTCAAAGCACTGGTAGAGAAGAGACATTACAGCAGAGCTTACTTGTAAACAGGCAGCATTATCGGCAGCGGCGCCGACAGGTGAGGAGCAATCTCCAGCAGATTTGCACGCTCCTCAAGTGCTTCTTTCACCATCTTGTACTGGAAAATACAAGCACACATGTGAATCCCAAGTTGCTCAATTTTGCCTCCACGTGCAACATTTAACAAGAAACTGTTTATCCAAGCAAACACCTTGCATTTTTTTACTGTTCTTTCAAAAACACACTGCCATTTGCTAAAAATTTAAAACAAAAACATTTCCCAAGAAAATTCAGTTTCCCTAGTTTCATTTTGGTGTCTTGGCAGGTCAGCTGAGTAACTTTTCATTTGAACGTGAAGCGCAGTAAGCCATGCCACTCCTAACTGTGGGCAGGAGGCACTTACGGAGGGTTAGAACTCCTCCCACAGCACAGCTTCTGCGCCGACTCCCACAATTACATCCCATACTAACTCCGAGTTGCGAACGCAGAGGCATTCTTCTCCAAATCAATCAATACGAATCAATACGAAGTTGTTCTTTGGCAAAAAAGAAGGCTGATTTCTATAGCTGGATAACTGCATGGTTTTTTTATTTTTCCCTGAGAAGCCACCACTTCTGTAGCGGCATTATAACCATTGAAACCTACCTTAAGTTAGAGGGGTTTCAAAGAGAAGACAAATCAATTTCTCCAAACAAGAACATCACGCTTCCACCAACACAAGAATACAGACAAGCGTTTGTGTACAATATCACCCACTTACCCTATTTTCTTTCCCCATTCCCATGTAAACAGGACAGCCACTCACTCCCCGAGATTCTGATCTGGACAGGTAGGAAGCTCTTCTTCTTCTGCTCAGCCCTGCCTCTGCCTGCCTTCCCCCAGCTACACACCATCTACAAGGCAGGGCAATCAGATTGCCCATAAAAGCACTGAGCAACAGGCAGCAGTACCAGTTGCCCTCGTCAGGAAAGCTGAACTGGAGAAGACACTTTACATGCACAGTGGCTGTGGAATACAACAGCCAAGTACTGAAAAAATAAAAAGGAGACTGGGATATAATTGGGACAGCGGAAGTGTCTACTAGCAATTTTTGCCTAACAACCAGCATAAACAATTACCTGCTCAAGATCCAACTTCATGATGGCCTTCTGCAGGTATCTTACTCCACCGTGGATCAATTTAGTACTCCTGCTGCTGGTCCCTGATGAGAAATCATCTCTTTCTAGAAGGGCTGTTTTTAGTCCTGTGTTATCAGAAAACCAAATTAACTTCTTAAATTACACAATTTGTATGTAATTCATTAAAGACACTTCTCTAGGGTAGAGACAATCACAAGAAAAATTACTCTGTACATGGATAAATTTGTATTCAAAGTGTAGTGCGCTGTCTATATTGTAATGAAAAATTTTAGCCTCCTTCCTAAGGGAAAAGTCAAAACAGAACTTAAACAGAAGCACATTAAAACCTGGATATTTCACAATCGAAAGGCATTACAGTACATTACAGGGGCCACACTCCCTCAAGCAAATTATAGTTCGTGTTCGTGGCAGGAACAGAATATTTTCATGAATACTTTTAACTCTTTGCAGCAGAGAGCTCCAAACCTGTCATGCTCACACGTTACACAGCGTACCAGAGAGGCCGACAACTGCCATCTCTGCATGCTTGCTTCGTGTCTGCTTCAGAGGGGCTCAAAGGTGGAAGAGAGCCAGCCAGGGGCAAGCTCACCGCTCAGGGAGAGCTCACTGCAGAACACGACGCGCACATACAGAGAACTCTGCCATACACAGAAAATCGTTTTATAATTGAGGCTTAATACAAAATATTGCAGCTTACCTACCTCAGAAGTGTAGCACAGTGAAAAATTAAGTTCATCCACAGTTTACTATGCACATACTGCTCATACAGCACACAGACACCCTCCTTTTACACATTACATAGGCAAAAGGGCGCACACACAAAACATTAGTTACAAGGTACTACAAAGCATTTCAGAAAAACCTTCACTCAGGAGCGCATCCAGGTGTGCCCGACACCGGCAGGCGCTGGCAGTGCGACCAGCGCAAGGAAGGGACAAGCACACGGCCGACGGCCACACACAGCCAGAGCACACGGGCCTTTACAAGGGACCTTACAACGGTGGTCCTACCCCACCCTCGGCAGCAGGCTGGCACGTCTGCTGCACCAGTGGCGTTCCCAGCCAACCCAGACACGCACCACAGGACAACCACAAAGCAATCTTTCACTTCCAAAACCTACGCAGAAGGACCACCTGTGTTACGGAAGTCAGCACAACAGACCCCCTCCATCACTGGCAGAATTTCACAGGTAGGCAGGCAAGGCAAAAAGAGAATTACATGCAGTGACATTGCTGCCAAAACCAACGGCAACAACGTGACGACGCACACCCAAGGAGAAGAGCATCCCCTGCATCAGAAGCTATCTCTTGGGTCTTTCCTTCGCCCTCTTTGAGGGGTGCTTTAAGTTACTGGCTGGTGAAAATACATTTTAACAACTATTGGTCTCCCAAAACTTCTATATCCTTAAAAAAAATCTAATTATTACTGGTAACTTCCAAAGATCAGAGTAATTTATTTTTGTCAAATGTGACTGAAGATTAATGAATACAATCAGAAATAATTTGGCGAAGATATATCAAACACATGAAAAGCAAAATTTGTTGTTAAGTGAAGCAAACATAATAAAAGAGTGAGTTCCACGAATGAACAGCAACAACACACAATTCATTAACCAAATGCCCAGGAATATTTCACACTTCAGAAATCTACTGATATAATCAGAATATCTAGTAAAAGGATAAACCTAGATTACCTTTCGTCATTTCTGTATGCTTTACAACTGCATTTTCTACCACGATATAGCAGAGGCAGAAGTGAAAAGATCCCAAGTTATCTTTAATAATACATGAAAAAAATTGATAACCAGATTTGAGGTTGTATGTATCTACCAATGGTGCAGACCGTACTGCCTTATCTATTTCAAAATTATCACACCTTCTGGACAAGTATTTTCCAAATCAAGCTACAAAGCACTCCTGCAGTCAAGTTTTGCCTCTTATTGCTGAGGTATTTCTACGGGTTAAAGAACCTGAAAAACTTTATGGCTCCCTACTATGTTTTACACTTTTTTTTCTCCTCCTTTTAGTTCCAAAAGCAGAAACAAAGTCTACAAACACAGAAACTAAGGAGGGCTGGTTCTCTTGCTCATCAGCTGATCATATTGAAAGTAACAACTGAGAGAACACTTTCCAAGAAAAGCTTTTCTCACAAATATTTTACACAGCTCTTTGGATAAAAATATGATATTCTGGGGAAACATAGCATTTTAATAGGACAGGACTTGATGCTACAGCCTCTCCCGCAGAAACAGTACCCGTGCCTTCTCATCCCTGTATCTGAAGATCTCTTTTCGTAAGAGGATTTCTTCTCTTTGAGAACTGTCAAATTTGGTTAGAACCTGCCGGCCAATTTCAAAGTTACTGTGCAAGGTGGATGACGCAGGCAGAGTGGGCATCAGCATCCTGCTTTTTCACCCCCCTAACAGAATTTTTTATGTACTGGATCAATGGCACAAGCTATGGGGCAGTATCTGCACGTCTGCTGGGCACAGCCGACTGTCACCACACACACTCTCATCCTCCTGCAGAAGCCAGGTAAAAAGCATCAGTTTAAACTCATTTTACCCTGAGCTTTCCCTAAGTTAAGGCTACGCATAAAGTTAACCCCAATTCTGCTGCTTCCAGTAGCTTCTTAGACCCATCACACAGCTAAGCCCCCATAGCGGGGAAATCGGAGCACAGATCGCTGTGTGCACGTGCTAGTACCTTCCATGGGAAATCCAACCCGACTTCTCAAAACCCGCGATACACTAAGCGGCTACAACGCATCAGCAGAAGTTGTAGATATCTCATGTTCTAAGAAATACGAGCTGCAGAGCCCCTGTGTCTCATCTAGAATTCACGCCCGGCCCTTTCAAAATAGCTGCTAACAGTGCTGTGCAAGCCTTCCCTTTGCTACAGATACTGTCCTGCACAAACAAATGAAATGTGACTATAGATAAACTATAGATAAACCCACTAAATAAGGGGCAACAGAGACTGAGAAGTCCATCCAAGAGCATCCACCAAAAAGGTGTCTGCTAGACAACTGCACACAAGCATCTGGACGATAAAGATTCTGCTGAAACAACAAAACACAATGACATTTTTTCTTCAAGTTCATTTTAGCTTCTGAGAACAGAAGTTGTTTTATAACCAGGCATTCAGAGTACACCTGCTCTATTTTCAAGTACTTTCAAAGAGCCAATCTGATAAATTCATTATAAACCATGTAATCCAAGAATAAGAATGCAATTAAATTTTCAATCCTTACCTCTAGTGACTGCATCTAGAGCACAGCCGCATCCTGTTGCTCCTCCGCCTATAACAAGGACGTCAAATTCACTTGTGGTTTGCAGTGCCAAAATTTGTTGTTCCCTTGTGGGGAAATGGTTCTTTATTGGAACAGGCACAGCTTCTGCTGCTTGAACATGCACAAAAGTGCCCTACAAAGATTAAAAACAAAACAGGAGGATCGGTCTTTATTGTGTATCCACACGTATGTGTACACATACACAAACCAACCAAACAACAGCATTTTCTAGGGCCACAAAGGTAAACAAATACTCCCCATCACTTTACATATATCTAATAATCATATTGTATTAAAACATTATGGAGCAACAAACAGTCCTAAAACTGTAAAGGGTTAGTACACGTACTTCACCTTGCCTACCTAACTACAATACTGTACTCAAGTGCTACTACCTACATTAATTATTTCTAGGAATAGTGTTCTGCTATGTCAAATCTTACAGGATGCTCAGGAAGTATTTTAATAAACAGACGCATGGTTAGGCTCTCATCTCTCTACCAAAAAAATCCATCAAAGCAAAGGACTGAAAGATGAAGGTACATTATATATTTTAAATTTACTTGTACATTGGCATTAATTTGAGCTCAAATTTGATCAGGTTCAGAAGACGATGTGCTCTACTGTCAAACACAGCATCCTAAAACACCAAAGAAACACTATTTCTATATTCTTTTGCAAATCTTCTAAGCAAACCAATCTATATCCTACCGCATGCTAAAACACAACTTTTCTTTAAAGTGACAAAATGTAATGATGTGGCAGTTTCCAGAGAAGTTCAGATTTTACTGGAATGGCTTTGAGATCTCTCTAGTGCTCTGCCTGCCACCCCACGAGCCAGTGCTGCTCTCCATTTAGTGACCGCAGTGAGACAGGCTGACACGCGTGTTCAGGCAACTAGCACGGACCATGGTTTAAAATTTAAGGTTTTAACCAGTTTCTGAAAGCTCTCTTCTGTTAATATTAATTTAAAATGAATTCTGAAAACCTTTACAGTGACAGGAATCCCCAAACCCTATTACTGGTCATATACTTCATAATCGATGTTACGAGCACCATCACTGTGGGTTCATATTCTTCACACTAATTTTATATACAACAAGCTGTAGGCAGATGTCATAGTTACTCAGACAGCTAAACAGGGTGCAAGAACACTAACGGCACGCTTGCTCTCTCTTTGCTTTCTGCTCTAGCTTTGCTTTTTGTTCCAGCTCTCCTCCTTCCAAATTTTCCTCATTCGCCTTTGTCCCTCACTCTGCATAAAACCAGACAGTGAATTTCTCTCGCCTCTGTTTCGCAGACCCAAAGGACCCACCTGTTGCACAAGAGGGATCACTTGCACGTTGGTGTGCCTGACAGACCAAGCACCTGCATTTACAACACCAGAAGGGCAGTCAAGGTAGCGGCCCCCGCGCAGCAGGGCTCGGCAGCAGACCCCCCCGACCTTGAGAACACCCCTTCAGCCAGCTCTCTCAGAAATAACCAAATTTTGGTGCTCTGAGTTTTGTTTGATTGAGAGGAGTGCTTTTATTAGTACCTAGCACTTCCAAAGGAACTGTTCTAACCACCACTGAAATATACACATCAAAACAAACAAATGCCTACATTACCCAGACCAGGACAGAAGAACTAATTGACCGATTCAGAATGGATTGAAATAACCAAACAGTAAATTAAGAATTAACATTTTCAGAGTTTGCTGAAAATTATAAACACTTTTAACACAAGAAAAGGCTGTTTAAACCCTACAGTCTAAGGTCGGAGCATGATCCAGCCTTAGGCCAACTGGCAGACTTCCCTGATGTAAAATAGCTTGTGTCCAGATCACCTAGACAGGAAAGAGTAAACTAATACAAATCCAAGTGACAAGGCACAAAATACTACTTCCTTACTGTCATCTGAAACCATTCTCTAACCTCTTTCCATCCACCGCTTACAATGTGCAGGGAAGCTCTCTCATTTAAGCTTTTGCTTCCAAACATTCCCTGAATAAACTGAACCAGGCAGGTTGTTCAGCTCCTTCTATAACTTCATTGCTT
>Ga0181612_131042_pt1 | contig 14759 bp, 8 predicted proteins | sample HoacroProtozoa21_FD_119630 | JGI IMG/M metagenome (GOLD analysis project Ga0181612, IMG submission 119630) | Hoatzin crop microbial communities from Cojedes, Venezuel. Combined Assembly of Gp0051906, Gp0051904, Gp0051908 | reverse complement strand
CTGTCGGCCGCGATCACCACCCTTACAGCTCCTGAGTTGTGCATAGATCTTTCCTGGCCTCCTGTAGAAATCTAATATGATTTCCCTCTAACATGAAACTATTTTTTTCCCCAAGAACGTTACAACAGTCCAGTCCCTCTGAAAACATGTAGTCAATAAATCATCAGCCTACAATACAGTAAGCTCTGTACTTTCACTGGTTTAAGATCAAGCCCTGAATGCTGTGGGTATTGTGTGCTCACTAGCCAGATTGTTTCTGATGGAGCTGAGGCAATTTCAATGGACTGTTCCTGTTTAACCAGTAGGAGTTAAATGATGAGAATATTTTCTTGTCTGCAATCATACACTATACATATACTTGAGGCTAAGTCACATATATATGGCTGTAGAAATTTAGCAATTTATTCAATTCATTCAGCACTTTCTTTTGGAAAATTTCCAAGCATTTTACAAATACTAATGGATTTACCATTTTGGGAAAATGAGGCAGAGGTTTTTCAGATGTCTGCAACCTGATAGGAGTCTGTACTATCACATAAATACTCTCACTGCAGGTAGGTTAGAGACCCATTTTTTTAGCTATCCTTATGCACTCTGAAATGTTAGTTTAACAAAGCTACAGTAATTAAACTAAAATATTGTAACATGTTTATCATTATGTCACGTTTAGCTTCCTACCTGGTAGACAAGCTGTATATTCTTCAAAATCATACTTCTCCTAGAAGGGAGTAGATCACCCTACTGCAGAGTGGGTACTCCTCCCCTTTCTTTCTTCCTCCCCCATATTTGTGTTCGGACTTCCCAGAGCCTCAAGTTATAACCCTCAGTTTTTCTTCCCCCTCTCCACCCTTTATTTAGTTTTTTTCCTACACTGAGAAAATGAAACTTAGATACTGCTGACAATGATTGTAAGAGATCTGCCCTAAGTAGGCAAAGCGGATTTATTTGTTAGATTAACCGGCATACTTCTGTAGAGAAGGTTTGCCAGGATATCATTCTTCCTTGCAAACATTGTCAGGAATGGGGCCATCCACTAGTGCAGACAGTCTTGGTTTTCTCACTGAGTCACTGACCATTAAGCTGGGATGCCTGGACTGTGAGTACCTTACTTAAATCCATTTGGCAGAATCCTGACCCCCTCCAGGCAGGTGACCCCATCAGCATCTGCACAACAGATGAAAGAAAGCAAGATCTTGACCAAACACGAGGGAACTTCAGTCCTTTGCTACTTTTGCAGCCGTGTATACAGCGGGAACCAATTAAACTATGTTTCTAACAGCTGAATGCACAGAGAGACAGTTGGTTTTGTTCCCGCCTGTGCTCTGATCTGTCAGCATCCTCCTGCACTGTTATGCAGGGATAGAGTAATAAGCATGCTAGGGCCCTGCCAATATGAACTGTCTTCCAACTGTGCCCTACTGAGATCTGAACTTGCCCTCATTGCTTGTTTCATACTTTTAGTGCCCTGTGGGTCAGACATCCCAATGAGTGAAGCTCTCTGGTTCTGTTGTAGAGGCCCTGAAATGTGTTGCCAATGACAGAAGTACAAAGCTTGACCTTAGCCTTTCATTGTCAGCAGGATTTAGGCAGTCTGTGTGAATGTTACGAAGTCTTTGGCACTCACCATTACTAAGTTATAGGGGGAAAAGCAGATGCATTTTCCAACGAGGTGAAATTTTCCTTGGGGGACCCATGAATTGTTTTGCAGCTGTGTCTGGGCTTATCTAGAACAGCGTCATGTACCTGCTGGGGGACATGTGTTAAGCTATAAATGTCCTACTGTGCTCTTCAAGACGCATTTTATGTTTAAGCAGAGGCAAAATTTAGTAAGCAACTCCTCACTCTCTCATCCTCTGCTTCCTAACAGCGGTGATGTTTAGTATGTACACACCTAATGGGACACCTCCAGAGGTCCATACTCTTTCTGATTTACACATCTGTTGGTGTAGCTAAACTGCTGTGAAAAGGGAGCCTTATCTAAGATCATAATGTAAATACAAGCTAGAGTTGACCTAACATAATATAGTAACACTTTCATATAGTATCATTGTACTTTAATAAAAAGCAGCTGAAGAATAGTGCTTCATCAGTCTTGAGAGTCAATTTTTCAATTACCGTCTTCGATTTTTGCAAGATGTATCAACATAGAATTCAGATTGCATACATATCTATATTTTAGTGTTTCTCTTTGACATAAAAAATATTATCTGTAGCTGTATGTATTTTTATACATGAAGCACGAATATAAAATAAGATTGGACTAAATTATGTTCTCTTGAATCAGATATCAGAGGTCAGGGAAATGATACTATATCTTTGTACAATGAAATACCCAATTTGTTGTTGTCAGCTGCTTTAAACTAAGAGTGAAAATGGCTGCCTCACTTCAGACTGGAAAACTGATTTAATTCTGCTTCCCACTGGTCACTTGAAGTTTTATGTTAGTATGTGACAGTATTGGAATAAATGTGCTGTGGAGTCTGCTGGACTATGTGTCTATTATACAGTTGTCTGTGATTGTAGGAAACAGGACATAGTGACCTTGTAGTCCTGTACTCCCATGAATGCACATGATACAGAATCCAACTGACCACCCTAAAGGCTCTGGTGACATGTGGGAGTGCAGTAAATTAAAATGGAAGCAGATGGTGAAAAAGTCCCCTCTGTGTTTTGCCTTGTCTTTTCTTTCAGGGATGTTGCCTTAAGTCTTTGATCCAAATAGCCTGCTGAGGAAATATGTCTCCAAGCTATGATGAAACAACACTAGAAACGCTGTGTTCAATTCTGGGTACTCAGTACTAAGTGGTTACACAGTGATGGGGAGAGATAGTCATAGTCTTTTGGGATTCTTGAGCTCTTTCAGGAATAAACTTCATTCACAAAGAAGCTAGAGTGAGCTGGGCAGTTTGGTGCCAGACTGGAGGGCAGTGCCTCCAGAGAAATCGGAAACACTCTTTGACTTCCATTTGAAATTCTCCCATTGCTTATCTTGACTTTGCTTCTGCTGGCTGGCCACTGACTTTAACTGACATTGACTATTTGCGTGACTTAGGATATGTGCTTTCCAATGTGCTATCTATCTGTTTGTCTGTTGGCTTAACCATCTACCTACCTGTTTGTTTGTTTGCTTGTAATGGAACAGCCCAGGCTGCATGGATGTGTAAGCCTTATTTTCTAGGTTTCCTGTTTAGACTGTGTGACCCGAAGCCCATGAGCTCTCTAGGTTCCTATATTTGTTGCATTTGGACTTTTAAAACTGAAGGTCTCATCAGCATTTCAGAGGCTTTTTTCTAGGGCCAGATTTTTGCCATTTGATGTGGATCATCACACATCTTGTGATGTTAATAGAGTGGAGAGTAATAAGCCCTGCAGCCACAGTGAAGCTGCCTGAGAAATTCACTCATGGGTGTCACAACAGCAGTTTTCCCAATTCCGTGATGCCGTCTACAATGTCTCCATGTAGAATCAGATGCCATGCTGGATTTGATTAGTATCTCTGGACTTGAATTATGTTCTGAGTGTCCCATGAAGCTTAAGGGTCACAGCGAAAGTCATACTGCTCCTAAGCAAGTGCACCCAGACTTGAGTTTGTTCAGTGGTCATTGTGCATTGTTCTTAAAAATACCAAGCTCACTTTTACGTATTCACTGAGCAGAGACCTAGTAATCACTGCATTATATTAGCGTCTGTATATCTGACACACCCAGTGATTTGTTTGCAGACTTTCCCACACCCTCAGAGTTGTCACTTCTTAGTTAGGGTCATTTTTACCATGGCTGTGTCAGATATCATTTTCCCTCCAGATGTTTTTGGGTGTAGCTGATTGCAGCAGGGAGAGAGGACAGAACAAGTCTGCCTTTTGCAGCTCACCTGAGTTGCATCATTAGAGAGCATTAAAACACTCAGGCAATTGGACTAGGTGATCATTGTTAGTCCCTTCCAACTGAATTGTGCTATTCTATTCTGTTCTGTTCTATTCTATGCCTGTTTATGGGTGTTTTTTTGTTTGGTTTGCTTTCTTTTTTTTTTTTTTTTACTGTGTACCTTCTATCTGTATGGCTACAGTTGTTCTTTCTTTTTGCCCTCCTTTCCTTTACACAGCAGAGGAATATGATAGTCCTGAGAATATAATATGGGCCTAACTAGACCTCACCACATTGAACCACTGGGCCAACATAGGCCTTTCATTTTCTTATTGCCATTTGGTATCAGTAGGAAGAGTTTGTTCTACTTCTATTTTATCAGGCCTGTCTGATATATCGAAAAGCCTGTGGGGTGATGTTTATTAGTATTTTGTGATTTTTTTGCCTTGCTTGAACTGTGTCAGCTATTGGAGGTCCTCTGCTGTAAAATGAGTCAGAGCTGACTAAGTGGCCACTTGTCCTGCCTGCTTTGGTAATTGTGCTGAGCCAAGGAGTATCTATTGGATATGCAAGCATGGAAGGTAAGAAAGGGTTTTGTTAACTCTACAGAGTTGTAGATGGGAGCTATGCTGCTGGTTTGGCCAATAATTACAGACTGCAGACTTCACAGGTTTCAAAAGCTAAGCAACCTCCACCTTGCTTAATACTTGCACAAGATGCCCAAGTCTAAGTGGAGCAGTGCTGATAATTCAGAAGCATGTAGAAATTTTTATTTGGATTCAGTCTGAGGAATTTTATATTATAGGCTTTCAGAGTTTCTTGCCTGTGTTCCACAGTGCTTTTGAGCACTCATCTAGTTATCTTTGAGGAAAGAATTCAAGAGTTTAGACTATTAGGAAACATAACTTACAGAATAAAGGAATGGCTTTTGTCAGTATTTTACTTGGTTCAGTAAAATGTATAGTTCTTAGATACTTGTAACTAGGTGCACTAAGAATGGCACAGTCCAATATAGCTGTCTTTAATTCTATGATTTCTGGTTTCTCTTTGTCTTCTGGATGCTTGTTTCTGACTCCACGCAGATCCTTAATAAACTGTCCTCTTTCATGAAATGTTAACATAGATGGTCACTTGGACTCCATCCCTCTGTGTTTGAGAGTTGCGTTATGCTGGGCCAACTACAAGACCACATTTACAAAAATATTTGTGAGCTGTGGATGCTTCAGGTTTTGTGTTCAAAATTTATACAGTGTATGATGTGATCCAGACCTCCTCAGCTCTAGCAGACATTGGCCTGTAGGGTTTGTTTTTTCAGAATTGTTGAGCATCCACATCACCGGTTTACTTCATAAGGAGTTGTGGGTGCAAAGACATTCAGTCACTTGCCCAAGGTTGCAATGACAGTCAGGATCAGAGTTCCACAGAGCAATTCCTGGCTCCAAGCAAATAAACACACATGACAAACTGGTAGAAACTTCTGAGCTGTGCAGGGATCTCATGTAGCTGCACCTCCAGAAATGGGTCTTGTCTTTCTTAATAAGATTTAAACAGCTACACTTTCATAGTAATAACAATTATCACCACCTGTGCAGCAACAGTAACTACCAGCTGAATAGGAACTATTGTCCACTACTGAAGTCATCTCTTCCATTGTAGTGATTGTTTTTAAAATATCATGCCCTGGGAATTGCTTGGAATGTCCCTTCTATGTTGGCTTGGCACTGACCTACCTGGGTGCAGAGTGCAAAGCAGTGCTTCTTGGTTTTCTTTCCTGGGGACTTACCATGACTGGCTCTCCGCCAAAGACGTGGGTGAACAATGCAGCAAGCCCTGCTTTTTCATATTCACTGCAATAAGCTTAAGGTTGCCTGGTAAACTCAACAGCTATAGAGCACAGCATGCTGGAGTGGCACCGCAGCCTCATCCTTTCTTATAGAATCAGCTGAACTGGCTAGGCAGTCCTGGCTGCACCTTTTCACAAAAACAGTAATTTCCCTGAGCTCTCATTAGCACACTCCAGTGATCAGAGTGCACCATGCTGTGCAAAACCTCCACATACTTCAGGAATAATGTAATCTAGGTTTTTGTATGAGATGTGAGCATGATTTGACTAAAGGTGATTTAGAGCTGAAATGGAAGCAAGGCTGGAGAAGTGGGCTAAACATTTTTCTGATTTAGCTGAGTTGTCTAAACACAGGAGGCTAAGATGAGAGTATGCAGAGCATTCTAATATTTGTTCTGAGTCAGGCATTATTATCCCTCTTTTAGAGACTACAGAGTCAGAAACATGAATTGACTTGCCCGTGCCCACACAGAAATGCACAGCTAGTGTCAGCATTACAACTTAGTTACTCAGAAGCACACAGATGCGCAACATGTATCGCGCTTCTTCCCACCCCTGCTTGCTGTAAAGACTTCTTGCAAGGGATCAGATGCATACTCTTTGTTCGCTTGCTGTCTTTTGTGAGTATGGTTGTTCTCTTTTGGGGCTATTTTCTTTTTAATATAAAAGTCTTCATGAGGAAAGTAATGCTTTTCAACTTGAACAGTTTCACGATCACTGTAAAAATGCAGTTCCTTGGGTCTGAAAGTGTTTCTACCTGTAGAGCTTTCTGGTTTTGGCTCTCCTGGGTAAACCAGTACACACCGATGGAAAGAGGACATATGAAGATTTCCAGAAGTAGCTGAAGGAAATTTTCTTGGCCATAGCAAAGCACAACACTGAAAATGAGAGGACAATCAATTTAAATGAAACCAGTAGGTTCTGAAACATTTAGAAAACTTCAGGTTGATGCTGAGGTTGAGACTTAGGTTTCCTGTCTGTTGACAATTTATGAATGCCTTTGCCTCTCCCTAGATGCTGGGCATAACAGTTCGTGTCAACTTCCCTAAGGTCCGGAGCAGCATCTGCAAGCCCTTTCCTTTAAAGTCCTTGGAATTTACATAACCCTGCAATTGTAGCAATGCAAAACGTGGCTCTGGTTACAATAACAAGAGTTCAGAGAATGCAGGGAGAGATTGTAGCGACAAAGGCATAAAAGCAAAACAAAAAAAACCCCTACATGCTGTTTGAATTTTCAGCAGCCACGTGAGAACTGTCCTCCAGTTCCTGGCTATAAATAAATCTCTGCCATCATAGGAAGACAAAACCAAAACAGTTCCCATTCCTCCCAAATTTTCTTAAGGTTATAAAAAATAAAGGAAAGGTAAATATTTCAAATTCAGAGTGTATTTTTGCTGAGGAATGTCAAATTATTACTCAAGGGGGCTGATATTTGCATCGAACGAAGAAACTTGGCATTAAAACTCTATTTCCCCACTCCATCTCCACCTGCTCTTTTGAGAAAACCACTTAGGACTGCATATGGATAATGTGCCAGGCAAAGCTTCTTAAAGACCTGGGGGTTCACTGCCCTAGTGTCAGCTGAGGCAGGAGCTTTTGTTGAGATGAATGAGGACTACACAGAAGCATGCCTGTTGCTTCTCGTCAGATGTTACATGCTAGTTCTGTTACATGTGGTGTTGGAAGATGGGGACTTGGTGCCAGGGTTTTTCCACTTTCGCAGTAACTTGAGGTAGCGACTGTAACTTGCTCCTTTGAAGAGATGCAGAAGTAATGGGAACACTCATCATGCTTTTTCTCCAGCTTTGAGCTTTCATTTATCAGACACAACTTGAAGGGCAGGCTGGATAGAAGGTTGTGTAAGGTATTAAACATCTGGGGTAGAATTGTGACGAGTTCCATTGCATTGGCTCTCCTACCAGAAAAAAACCTCAAACCCATCACTTGCACATAAATGATGAAATAGAGAGTATCTCAGTCTACAGCACATCTGCTTTCCAGAAACCATACCAATAGTAAAAGCGGAAAGAGGAAGCTTTCTGGAATATTACTTGTATTCCTGGAACAGCTTTGGGGAGTAGATTTGGCATCTAAGGACAAATTCTTTGCTGTTGCAAATGAGAAGGCAATAGCATCAAGGTTCTACTGGCATTGAAGCAGAAGAAAATGGAGGACCGGCTTAATGATTTGGATGTGGCAAAAAAGCTGCATTCTTAATTTAAGGTTTTTATATTCTTATGACTGGTCTTATATGTGGAAAAATGTCAAAGTTAGTGTAGTGAAGACTACTCAAAGAGGCAGCCTTTGAATGAAAAACTAGGTTTAATGAGGACGGAAGATCAAATCCATAGCAATAACTTTTTCTTAACTGTTTTCCTTTTTATTAATCCCAAAAGATACGTGTTGTAAAATAGGTTTGTCTTGTAAACATCTGGGCATTGTTAAGGGTGGAAGCTTTAAAAGGCTGTCCACTGTCACTGTTTCTTTTATCATGTGCTGCTTTTATACAAGACTCAGATACCAGGTCTCCAGAACTCCTGGTATGTGTGATATTTAGACATTTCAGGGAATGACCTCTCCTATCAGATCTGAGATGTTATTTCATCTCTTTTATGAACAAACCTTGACATATCTATTGCCTAACCTGAACGCAGCTGAACAGTATCAGTATCTTCTCCCTCTGCTGTCGGGAAGATGGACTGGTGTGTCAGTTACAGTGCTGGGAACAACAGGGGATTCTGATTTCAAGAACAAGCAGACAGAAGAAGACATTGTGCAAATGTTTTAGCAAGAAAGGAAAGTCAAGTCAGAGAAACACAGAAAATGTCGTACAAGAGCACTACTATGTATGCAGCAGGTAATGTGTATTCCTGTCTACACAACAAGGCTTAGGTGAAGGCAACAAAACGCATCCATTATTGGCCCCATTTGACTCCCTGGGAAATTAGGCAAGAAGAACTAGGCTGCAATGTGAAAAGGCCAAGCACTAGCTTTCCTTACTTTCATGGACTACAGTCAAAGTGAATGCAAGTGCTGTTGATAAAAGGCACTGTGCAATGCTGTACCATTATTTTCACTACTCCATTTTACTGCACAGTTTTCGCTTTCAGCATCACTTCTAGAATCATAACTTCTCAAAGGCATTACACAATTCAGCTGGGGACAGACAAATAGTAAAACACTTCCCACAGCAAACTCTTCATGCCCTTTTGAATACTTATTCTCCCGCAACTTTTTCAAAAGCATCAAAGAGTTACGGGGAGAAGTAAATAGAGAATCTTGACATCAGGCTCACTCTCCCTTGCATTAAATCTAGCTTCCTCCCACAGGGTTTCAGTTATCTCTAATTAAGGGTCTCATTATGGATTGAGTGGCTCAAGAAAAAGAAAATTGGTGTATTTTTCCAGCTATCCAGATTAATTAGTAGAGATACCGCTAGCTATACCACTGGCTGAAAATGTAAACAGAGTATTTTGATTTTCTCTGTTAAAATGAGGAATGGGTTTTATAGACCTATGAGACAAAGAAAGTGAGTGAATGAATGAATGAATGAATGAATGAATGAATGAATGAACACAACTGTAAGGTGCTACTAAGTTTTTATTTCTGTGTGTTTCAGATGACCACATTATTCGGAAGAAGTTGAGCCATGAGTGAGTGACTCAGCTCATCCCAGTAAAAAAGCCACATGATTACTTGGTATCATCAAAGCTTTTTTTTTTTTTCTGCCACTTTACTTTGTTGATTCCAGTATTTATTCCTTTTTGCCTTGCTTTTACCTCTTTTAGAGGACATCAGCTATTGTGGAAACACTGTCACTAGTCAGGACAGGGTTTAGTTATGTGGCCACGTGTTGACATGGCTAAAAAGTGCACAGGAGGCTTTTGAAAAATGTACAAGGCTCACTTCATTGAGTAGTGAGATACTGCAGCACAACAGATGCAGATGTGAATGTGGAATCGAACAGCCCGTGCTCCATACTAAAAGTAGTGCTAGAGGAATAAGCAGGCCTGCTTGATAAGTAAACTTACGTTACATGTGGCTTAAAGAAGATTTGGTTACCTGTTCAAATCCAGGTTCAGCTGATCAGGATGTAAAATTGTTACCATTGCAAGTGTTGTAGGGTAAGCTACCTTATGTTTAGACTCGGTGGTGGGAAGATATAATGCCATGTGAATTGCATGATGAAGTATAGCGCTCTGGAGAATATAAGGACAGACTGAATAATTAAATGGTAACCTAGGGAATGAATGGAGATAACCTTTAGCAGAGAGACCTAGGGTAACCAGGACCCATGTGTGGAGATACTCAAAACCTGACTGAATGGGGCCCCAGGCAACCTGCCCTAGTTGACCCTCCTTTGAGGAGGGTAACCAGAGCAGGTGATTGCCAGGTCTCTTCTAATCTCAACCGTTCTGTGCTCTGTGACACTTAAATCTATTTTTTTGGTGAAGAACTCTTATCACAGCTGGCACTTACTATTTCAGACCAAGTATTATGTGGGATGTGCTGTCCCACATCCTCTTAAAGTAAGTTATGCCAGGGCAAAAAAATCAGGAATTGTGGTGAAAGGTTTAGGGGAGAGCGGTAGAATTGCTTCCTGTGCTATATATAATTTGAGGTTGAGTAGATGACTTCACACTTTGTTTCTAATGTGGTGTCTCACTAGTGTCAAATTCTTACAAAAGAAAAAAAAAAAAGAAAAAAAAAAGTGGCCTGAGTTTGCCCAGTGTTGATAGACCTGTGTTAATGTTGTTACTTCAGTGGAAAATCAGGTTAATGCAGGGAAAACAAGGTCTTGTGTTTCTGTTATCCCCAAAAGAGTACAGTTTCTATGAATAATCTTAAGGCACCCATGAAGGAATTGACAGTTTTAATGATGTTTCTCTTAAAACAGCATAGTTAAATGCCATGGGAAGCAAACAAGGAAAAGGTCGCTTTAATGGTATTTCCTAAAACGACAGTACAGCAGCATTTATGGAATGTCCTGGAGCACAATCATTTGGCTTTAATAAAAAATAATGAAAAAACCCCAACAACAAGAAAATTAGCTGAATGATAAAAGTAAATAATTCATAACAGATTTCCTCCTAAATCCTGGAAGACATTTGTCTAGAGCAGCTGATACAAAGAAGCCAGAGCCAATTGTTCTGTGTCAGCTGAAAAACATCTTTGTATACGTTAACCACACTCTGTGCAGGAAAATTTATTTCTTTTACTCTATCGGTGATCACTTATGATTCACATACCTAAAGTTAATGTTCAGAGTAACCAGTCAACAATTTGTCTACAATGCACATCCAATCAGTGTTGAAGATATAATGGTACATGTGAGGTAATCGTATTAGGTCTGATTCTACAGTGTATGAAGAGTACTTGCTGAGTGCTTCAGCAAAGAAGCCTTTAAGTGTTTTCTTGCCTTCACATGCTGAAATAGTGCCTGCTACCTGCATCTTCTCTTGCTTAGTGCCAAGCACGTGCTTCAATTCATTCCGGTTTAAGACAATGTCATTTCATTAAAACAATGAAGACTGTCCTGAAGGTAGTAGACGCCTTACAGGAACCTCTGTACATAATTCTTCTGTAATTTCTTTTGAAAGTGACAAAATGTTTGAGATTCCTTTTATATTGGTAGAAAGCTAAAATGAACTCTTATTTGCAATTGTTTTTCCAGCAGACCATCTCCACGGTCAAAACACCTGTACTAAGTCTTCTGAAGGTGGGCCCTTCCTACGTGCTAAGGACCTGAACTGAACACAGAAACCTAAATAGAGAGAGAAGAGCAAATCAGAAACTACACAGATCATCCAGGTTAGTTCTGATTTGCATGTGGGGAATGGGAGAGGAACGGAATACTGGGGAACGGTATTTTAGGTATCACTTTTGTTCTCTTAAAGTTGTGTAATGTTACCTGCGTTCACCAGGCAAGAGGAATCTTCCACCTATTGAAAGGTGGTTTTCAACTGTAGAGTAAGTTTACAGCAAATAGGGCCTCACTGTCCCTGTTACAGAAAAATCAGATGTATTTAGAAGCAACATATATCCTAATGGCATAAAAATTGTAACCTCCTACCCCATCTGTCCTCTTTACCCCATCACCATTTCAGCAGAACAGGATCTGGATCCAGGCTGTGCTACAAGTGTTAGTCACGCTGTTACTCAGTCTGAGGGCCAGTATATTAACTTGGTTTTAATTATAGTCTAAGCTGGAGGCACTTCTTGTAAGTTAGTAAATACACTGATTGGAAATGATAGTTCTTGATTTTATGCTCTGTTGTTCCTCTTTCTTTCTTTATTCTGTCCTTCATTCTTCCAGAGCGGCCACCAGTTAGAAGAAAACTTAATGTCAATGTCTTCCTCCTCGGTGCAATTTAGAATCCTTCGGGTCTATAGTCTATTAAGAAGAGCTTGTACATTCGGTTTGTACATGAAGCTTATTTACCCCTAATGTCTCATCATTTTCAGTGTCCTTTCTGTTTCTCTTGTAGTGTTTGGAGCAATCACTTACAGGGGCAAAACAGTGTGAAACCTTTTCTTCCCATGGTATTTCCACTTTGTGGGATCTGAAATGCTGTGAAGCGATGTGACCCAGGTCCTTACCACCACGCACTCAGCAGCAGTACTTACATGAGTGCAATGCGAGTGTAAAGTGGGGTCAAGTTCAGCTGGTGCATGCTTCACACTGATGTAAAAGAGTACACTGAGCAGCAGGGCAGTGGTGAATCAGTTGTCAGGGCTCAAGCTCAGTCATACTTCTGCTGAACTGAGCAGTAAGTTTCCTGTAGTTGTCCCAATAGACGTGATCCTGTCCCTCTGTTAATATCCTAAATAGTTCCCACAGCTGTTAGAACATCACAGACAGCCAATACAAAAAATACAAATGCTAAATTTCAGATTCTGTTACATGAAACAAAGTATGATGTTTTGCTCACAGCTCCAGTTCTCTAGCTGTGTATGAGTACGTATTCAAGAGGAACACATTTACTCCCCATAATTTTAAAACCTTGCCATTTTACACCTTTGAAGTCTTGTGGAAAACTTCTTCATTTTTTATTAGCTACATCCCTCAAGGTGACCAGTTTCTTCTCTGGCATGTGCAGTGGTTCAGGAGCAAATAATGATTTTAGGAGCCCAATCTCTGTGCATGAACGTTTTACACAGGATCAGGGCCACTACCCAGTTGAATGTATGCTGCTCTCTTGGCATATGCCAAGTCTCCTTCTGGCTCAGACTACCTTGGTGGAATTAAACCTTGCAGAATCTGGGTGTGTCCCTCTTCATATCCCAGTCAACCGCTTCACAGAGAGAGCAATGTATTTTTTGTTTCCAGAGCAACTCAATCTTTCTGGTAATCACACATGTACTACTTAGCATCCCACTGGAGCATGGGTGTTCTGCATTCCCAGTGAACTGAACTGTCTTGCCAGGTACAACAAAGATGGCTTACACCTTTCTTCTCCCCTCTCCTCACCCTCACAGTCAAGCAGATTTTCAGGAGAAAAATTCAGCATCTTTGCCTAGAAGTAAGGAGCCACCTTTCTGTAGGAGCGTTGTCCCATTTCCAGGATTCCTAAGCATACAGGAATTCCTGTAAAGAAAGCCAAGTATTCTCCAGGAAAGTGTGTGACACAAAACAGGACAGATTCTATGTGATGGAAGTTATGTCTGAGAAAAAAAATCAGAGGGGTTAGCAGTGGTGTAATGGAGGGGAAAAAAAGAAACCAACAACAGAGTACCAAAGCCTCAAAAGCCAGAATAAAGAGATTTGCCATGAAGTACTGAAACTACATGTCATTTGCAATTAATTACTATAATAAAGTCAGCTGCCTTCCCAATTGATTTCAGCTTTTTACTAAGAGATCAGTGCTGCTAATTAGTTTGCATGTAAACAGAGGACATGAATAATCAGAGTTTAGCAAGCCACACCAACTGTAATTCTTCTAGCTCTTCTGCAAAGAATACACAGTAAGCAAATGTCGTCTCCTGCCCAGCAGCACAGATGGAGCCAGGACTTGTTGCTCCAGCTACTTCTTTCCACTGGTGTGCTACAAAGCACTCAGAAGCATGCAGAGCTGGCAACCCTGAAGTCACTTTTGAAGGAAGTGAGTTTCCTAGGCAGAATAGGAACAGTGTGATACCTCTGTCACCAGTACTGTAAAGAAGAGATTCTTTAGCTGGAGCTCCCTGCCTGCTAAGTAGCTGTTACAGGGTCTGTGAGTAGCCAGCTATCATTCACAAAACCCTAAGGCTGTTCTAAGTTAGCATCAGAGTCTTAACATACCTTGATCAGCTTATAGACCACAGAGTCGCAAGGGCAGTTTAAAACTGCCATTACTTCTTCACTCTGGTTTTGTGCTAACCAGAAGTCAAACAGGGTAAAAGATCTGGCCTGGACTCTGTATCAGAATAAGAAGTAGAACTAGCCTTTCACTTTCCCTTTCGCTATTCCTTTGTATAGGCATTGGTTTGGTTTTCCTGGAAGTCACTGAGGTCTGTGTGTTCGTAGCTAGAGATTGACTTTATTTCTGACTGTATTAATGCCCTATTCTTCATTGGAACAAGACATATTGATGTAGATCATTGCTGATAAAATGATAGTTAATACATCAGGTATTCCCTAAACACTTCCAAAACTTAAAAAAGCCCATGTGCCCCTCCCACCATGCAGCTAAACAAATCCGTGCACATAAATGAAGGGAATAAAAGGAAAAGAAACCCCAAACCATTCAGAGCCTGAACTAATTTTAAAATTATTATTAGTGAAAACCTATTTTGCAGTGCAGCCCAAGGTGGTCTTTGTATTTTTTTTGAAAAGGCAAAAAAATCCTTCAAGTGAAAAATGTTGAGGAATGGTATTATACAGGCTTTTGTTGGAACAACTGCCTAGGGACAAGCTCATGCCAGCCCTCCTTAATTCAGATGTTTGATAGATTTAGGCAACAGCATATGGTTACTAATGTTTGTGATACAGATCCCCTGTCTGCATACTGCACCTTTCTGTCAGGTGACCATTTCTAGAACACAGATTTTTTTTTTTAATCATTTCTCTGGAT
>Ga0181612_159835_pt1 | contig 14760 bp, 7 predicted proteins | sample HoacroProtozoa21_FD_119630 | JGI IMG/M metagenome (GOLD analysis project Ga0181612, IMG submission 119630) | Hoatzin crop microbial communities from Cojedes, Venezuel. Combined Assembly of Gp0051906, Gp0051904, Gp0051908 | reverse complement strand
GAAGTCCAGGGCTGCTTACTTCTACCTCTGATTTGCCTACTGACTTGTTTTATGACTTTAGAAACAAGTTAACTTTTCTGTGATTCATCTTCTTCAGCTGGAAGATGGATATGATAATGTTTGTTTATTTCAATTAAGTTTTGAGTAGTTTAAAAGGGATTAATTAACCTCCATCAGACAACTTTGAAAGGTACTAATGCATAGTGCTAATAATACTATAATAACCCTAAAAATGAGGAGGGGGGAGGATGTTTTAGAAGAAGAGCTTTAAGCTTAAAGGTGGTGTAAATAGGAAGGACGAACAGTATTTTCATGAGTGGGAATAGAAAAGCTACTGAGCCATCTAGTCCATTCTTGAGCAGGACAAGTTAAATTTTGCGTATTTATTTATCAGTGAACCATGTGTCTTCTAATTCCTCTTTGGCTGCTAATTCATTCCATTTAGTTGGGGAATGTTTACATCTGTTCTCACAAAATCCCATTCATACCTCTATTTCAAATTAATCAGCCTGGCTCAAACTTGGGTATACGTTCTAGAGTCAATCCTTTCAGGAGTATCTTACACTGTTAATACATCCAATACACAATGCTTGGGATCATATCACCTCATCCAAAAAGAGCATTAGATTTGTAGCCTACTCCCAGCCAGCATGGGTTTTCTTCCAGCACAAATCTGCATTTTTGAGGCTGAAAACAAGAGCTGATATTCAAAGTAACCTGGAGTAAATTATTACAATTTCTCCGAAGACAATGGAAATACGTCGATCCACAATAGCTGAGGCGCTAGCCCTGCAATAATAATTAAGAGCTGTGTCAGTGCCAAAATAAATACAGTCTAAATCTCTACTTATTTGTGTATTTTTAAACGAAGAATTTAGTGCTAAACTCAGTCTTTGTGTACAACTGCAAATAAGTACCTGAGGGCAGAGTTGATTCTTGCTGTCATAAATGTCATCGGTCTTTCTCTGTAGCTTCCAGTGGGAAGCACAAAGCTGTGGACCTTTAGGCTACAAGATCCGTCTCTTCCCATGAGTAGACTGGGAGTAAACGGTTCTCCTAAGGTAGAGTTTGTGAGTGCTAGTGTGTTTTGCCAAGGTATCGTTTAAGTTCATTGTGTTTTCTTAGGACGTTAAGTCAATTATGTCATTGCATTTACAGGTTATATCTATAATTAACAGAGCCCAGAATTAATCCTGCTTGGAACAGTCACAAATACACAGGTGAACTAAAAATGATCATCATTCTCTATGCAGTTGACCACTTTCACCCCCATATCATCAATAAATTAAATAATAATAGAACCAAAGTATTCCTGAGAGATAGCTCACTTATCAGTCCTCTTCAAACCTCTGTCATAATGTTGAACACATTCCATATAAGAGCTCCTTCCTCTGTGGAGGAGCTATTCATCTCCAAATAGTTGTTGATTTTAATTAAACTCTATAGGTTCCCCAATACACCACTTGGTCTCATCCATGTGCAGCTTCCACAGTTTTCCTTGGTGGATTTACTTCGAATGCAGTATTAGTGGTGTTTTAGTCTTTGCGGTAAGTCTGTTTCTAAGTATTGCTCCTAGGGAACTTGTGGTAATGTTTTCAAAATCACCTAAGAGCCCAAGTTCCACTTTCAGTGGTGGGCGAGGTGCCCACGTCTCTGGCCAGAGCAACGCGCCGGCAGCCAGACGGCCATTTCAGCATAGGCCACGCAGCAGCTGACACCCAGCATTACGGAGGTGCAGAAATCTCCCTTCTTTTGGTCACACCGGGCTGCTGAAGAGAAAGTCGTTCTCATCGAGCCTTCTGGATATCTCCTACCTCATCTGCATTTGTTCAGTATCCCTATGGCAACTACAACAGTTGCTCACTTGGAATAGTCATCTTAGGATAGTATTCTATCATTTTTTCTTTTAAGTGATTTAGCAATTGAAAATAAAAGAAAACAGTAAAACAGCATCAATGACCCAATAGCTCTATGGAGACAACGTACAACTGCTTAACAGGACCAGGACTGCTGTTCGAGTGGAACAACTGGACTCAGCAAAAAGCTACAGCCTTCCTCTTGGGCAGCTCAGCACTTTTCCTTGGCGCTAATTAGAATGGGGAGAGGGGGAAATAGCCCTTAAATCAGAAAGAAACCTCAAAAGTTACATTTAGGGAAGGAGTAGCCTTTATTTAGGTCAGTGCTTGTGAGGTCTTTAATTTCTAGCATCGCTCTCTTGAAAGGGTTTTGTAACTGTGAATTGAAATTCTTTATCAGGGTCTCTAAATGGCAATGAAAATTACACAGTGAAGGACTCAGTCAGTAGTGGGATATGTTTCCTTTCTCCATCTGATTATCGCTTAGAATCCATATCAATATGCTGGTTTTGGTTTCATCCAGCTACTGCAGAAGCATTATACTAACTGTATACCAATAAAGCTTTGATTGGTGGTGGCTTTGATCAGGGTGGTTTTCTTGTCTCCATCTGCAGCCGTTTCATGGAGAATGTCTGTTAAAATTCTCAGGTCTTCATGTTTTGCAGAAGTTTACAGTGTTTCACTTTGAAGATCCATAGCTCAATCCCCAGTGTCAGCAAAGGTGAAGTCAATTAGACTGTTTTAAGGCCTTTATACCACTTTAAATCCAATTTAATAAAATTAAAATTAAATTAAATTTTCCATGTTTAGTTTCTACCAAAGGTTTTGTTTGAAAACATAACATCATGCATGATTGAGGCAGTGGTCCTGACAACACATTCAGAGACAAGCTGATGAAACTCCTCTTTCTTTCATGAAAAGAAGTATTTTCCATCTGGGTGAGAGCAAGAAACAGAATGTTTCATTGCAAGTTATTTCTGTATTTAAAAAAAGAAACAGACACCTTCAAGCACTTTCACTTTGAGCCTATCATGTTTTCTCCCATATTAAAACATGAGTAGAGGAACCTCTCTGTCTGTATCCATGTGTATTTTTGTATACATCTAGTCACACAAATATTTTAAAACAACACTGAAATCAAACATTTGAAGATGAAATGTGTCCTCTTTTAAGCCAATGGCTAACCCTCAACTTCAACATGTCCATTCTTACCTGTAATTATGTCTTGAGATTGAAATCGCTATCTTCAGTGAACTAACTGGAAGAATTTAATTTTGGAACCACTCTGTCCCCACCTACTTTATTATGGATGGTTCTTCCAATGAAATTAAGAGCAAGAGGAATGGTAAAAGGCAGGAATAGAAACAATTTTTTCCATTGATATGTGGGCCATCTGACTGGCAACAACAATCAGATATACTGAGATGAAAATCTAAAGATACAAACTTGGACTGAGATTATTGGAAATACAAAGTTTGGTTAGTTCAGAACTGAGAAATGTTGACAATTTTAACTATTTCACATTAACTTTCATTACTTCTTTAGTTATGTGCAAACCTCAAAAGTTACAAAATAGAAATACATGCTTTTGCGAGCTTATTCTTCAAAATGTATTACTTCTGATGAATTTCCTTTTTCATATATTTTTAAAAGTTGGATTTCCATATGAGTCACAAAAATAAATCAGAAAAGAGAAAAGAAACATAATAGATATGTACATACATTTAAAATCAACATATGTTCAATTAAATTGTATTTTGCAATGAGGTCAGCCTCCCGCTTCAGAAGCTTTCCTGAAAAATACATTTGTGTGGATGAATCATTTTAAGATTCAACAGTCAGTGGAAGTTGACAGAGGCTTTTCATATGAAATATTACACAACCTTATGAACATCAAAATTATATGGCAGGAACTGTTCTGTTGAGCACTACAGTCACTTTCCCAGGATCAGATCAATACATTTTCTGTCAAAGAACTAAATCTGCTAAAACAACCAGAAAATTTTTGCATGAAAATGTTATTTTTAATACAGCTTACGGTGTAATTCTAGAGCAATACAGATAGGCTTTTTAACATGCTTTCTTATTAAACTGAGGAGGTACTACACAGATTTCCCAGTACATTTTCACAAGCTCAGACCCATCTTGCAAAAGCTTGTGGACACACTTCACTTTTCACAGAGGTGTATTTATTTTGATAGGATAGGTCTCTGCCTGCAAAGTAAGCACCTATGTTAAGTCTTTTCAAAATTAGGGTCTTTGGTTCTGATCATACAGCCGACTGCATAAGCTCACCCTTGTAACTTGGCTAAATCCCTTTTACAACACGTGGAAGGGTTGTGTTCGTAAGCAGCTCTCCGGGTATAGCCAAACTCTGGGAACATTGTGCGTGTGCACAGCTTTTCAGAGGAGGTAAAATTAAAGACTACCTTACTCAATCCCAGTGGATCTAGCCACAGTTGAAGAATTGTTTTTAAAGACTGTGTGTCAGCTGCAGCTCTTTATGCAGCCCTCGTGGAACTTTCTGAGTTGGTTTCAGGGAGTGTCAAGACCTCTTTCTGTGACAGAAGACACAAAGATAAAAGAAGGGGTTGATGTTTCTTTGCTTTTTAAGAAATCAAAGTTATCATTTGAAGGACCAGTCATCATTTGGTCTCTTTGGTTTGACAGACCTTTATTCCCATTCCCTAGCAGTCAATATCCCACTGGAGGTAAAGAGTAATAATCAGTAAAAATCATTGGTTTTGTGTGTTGGATTAAAAATAATGGCATTATGTTGATGGTTGCAATGATTGTAATGAGGTGAAGAAATAAAATAGTTGTTGAATTGGGTCTTTTCTTCAGGTTGAAGAATGTGTTTGAACTGTAAAAACATGATTATTTGAGGCAGGGATCCCTGGATACTTAATTTAAATCTAGTGGATAGGAAATTAGTATTTTTCAGGTTCACGTTCTTCTAAATCTTCGTACAGAAAGCTAAGCGGAATTGTGACACCACCTAACTTCAGGCACCTAAGAACCTCTGCCAAAAGACAAGCTCCTCAGATTCTGTTTACTGACAGTGAGGGGAGCTGAGCAACCACCAAAAGAAACCCAGAGTGAGTCTACGTCCAAAGGGAGCCTGTACATCTCTTCACCACTTACAGAAGGAGCCTAAGGAGATCTAGCCTAAACTGAATCCCCACCTAATTTTACTTGTTCTAGGCCTCATCATCTATGGCTTACATATTCAGAGAACCCGATCACTTTACCAGGAGGCAGCTACAATGGAACTTCATGCCCCATTCACAGACCCTTTGGTTATGAGCCTGTGCACAGACCCAGTAAGTCATTCATAGATACTCCCTGAAAAACGTGCCCAAAGTTTTGCTTTTGTCCCCAACCTAAGGCATGTAACTGGGTAACAATGGCTTTGTTTGCCCTTCACCCCTTGCAAGAGACTTTAGATGCCTCAAGGCTGTTGCTTCTAACAGATACTCAGGGAAAGAAATGGAGTGACAGGTGCAGGACACCTTGTGAAGCAACCACAGAAGAGGGCAGTAGCTGCAGCACCTGGTATCTCAAGAAGGAGTCTCACACAAAGCTAAGGCCTGAGCTTCCAACACCCACTTCCACCTCGGCAGTGCTTACATGAAGAATGGGGTTCTGAGAAGGTGCCCTACAATTTCCTGATGAGTTGCCATCAACCGCATCACCTTCCATCAGGTAAATCCAATATGAGCATCTGCTCTTGTCAGTATCTGAATACCAGCTTGCTCCTCTGGCTAGGAGTAAACTTCTCTGCAAGGAAGGACCACCTGTCTGCACCCAAGGCTGTTTTTTTGAACTTCTGCTAGTTCCAGAAATTTCTTCAATTTCTTATCTACCATGCAGACTCCTTGGAGGTTGGGAAAGGTACGTTCCCTTTTCTTCTCAGAGGTCGTAGCAGTACATCCCTTCAGCAATGTCAAGGTCAGCTACAAAACCCATTTTAGCATCTGGGTGATGCAGGCCATGGTGTGAGACTCAGTCCTCTGCTGGCTCACACTTCTCCTCCTTGGATTATTGCAAGAAAGAGAGAAGAAAAGAAACCAAGCCCTGGGCTTTGCTCCCTCCCAGGACATCAGGAAAGCCACAGTTCATCTTAAGCATCCTTGAACAAGTTGCGCCCATCAGTCTGCAGTACCGTTTAGTTTCAGCTCACCTACAACTCAGGACTGGCTCCGGTAGACGACTATCCCTACCCTGAGGATTTAACTGGTCCTGTGTTTGGTCTTGGAGTGCTAGGAACACTGAATCTTTGTCCTACATTTTAATTCAAATTCTCTTCAATCATACCTTTTTTGCAGAACTGTGAGGCATTGAGTTTTCATTGTCCCCAGCCAAGAGAGAATGTAAAATGGCTCCAACAGGTGCAGCCAAGAAGCACTTCAGAATCCACTCGCAACAGACACAAAGTAAATATATTCACTAAATATTTTATTTTGACACATAGTACATATTCATCCTTTAAGCAAATACTATAGCCAAAGGGATGCTTGCAAAGAGACTGACACAAAAGAAATAGCAAGTATAAAACTATCATTATCCTGCACAGAGAGATTTTTGTACTTTGAAGAATTTTTATATTACTCATTGAGTACCGTTCTTGTGCTCTGTACTGCTGAAAATGTATAGCCAGCACTGGGATAAAAATTTTCAGAGTTATCCAAGTGATCTGGAGACTAAGACCCACTGACTGCCAGTAGTTATTAGGTGCTTTTGATGGTGTTACCTGTCTTATGGAGTCCACAGGGCTCACTATCTAAACCCTTGAGGTCATTAAAAGACTTTCCATTTACTTCAAAGGCTCTCTGTCAGGCCTGCAAGGTGCCGTAAGCTCTCTACGAGGAGACAGGAACCTTTCTGGAATAGCAGATTGCTTTCGACTAAGAGAGACTGTTCACTGAGGATAATACAAAGTATTTTTAAATAGGTGACACTCACTGCCAAATGCAAACAGTGGAAGGACTGACACTGGGATAGCACTGCATGTGCATTTTGTCCTTCCCAGTGAATTAAGAAGAAAACCTACAAAAACAACACCCCAGTTTGATTCAAACTGCTGCAGTCTTCACTCACACCTCAGCCAGGGAAAACTCAAGTAATCTTTGGCAAATCTACAGCATCCCATCAAGATTAGCAAGGAAAAAAAAAAATGACTCACCTTGCTCTCTTCTGTCTACTCAAATTTAAAAGAATCAGGGCTGCCTTTTGTTATGAAACCCAACCTTGTGTGGATTCCAAGCTGATGAGCACGAGCGCCTGAAAATATCAGAAAACTGTGGTTTAGCAAGAGAAATAGGGAGTGAGTGGAGGAGCCATCCTGTTGATTTTGGAAGGAGTGGCAAAATTTCCACTGACTTCAGCTGGGCACGAGCCAGGCCCACTGGGCATAAAACTCCACTTGGCATCTCTTCCATCTTCCACACACAACACTGACAGGGGTCTTACAGACAAAATTTAATTCACTGTGGCACTCAGACATCACCCAGAAATTGTCTCTTTGCGGTAGAGTTTACCTCTGTGTAAAGAGTCAGCACAAATAGGACTACGAGAGACTTGGATGGTACATAAACCTTGTTTTGTTCCCCTGCATAACTGAATTCCACCCTTGGAGAATAAGCAAGGAAGTCTGCTTCTTAATGGTTAGTTTTCTGTTACAACACATGATGGATGACTGTTTTAAAAATTTTTGTAAAGGCATGTATGCATTATACTAAAGAAGGGTGTTAGTTAAAGAAGGGTGTTAGTTTGATGGCGCTGGGGAGTGAAACCTTGGATTTAGTCAGAGATAAGAAATAACCCTTTAACACTTTCATAAAATCTCTGGTTGAAATGAAGATACAGCAGCATCCTGTGACTTCATCAGCCCCCAGCACCACAACCTAACAGCCTTTCACAGAGCTTAATACAGAGGACAAAGATCAACAGGATGCTATTATCAAGCACCATGTCCTGGGAAAGGGTAAATGCTGAAACAGTCTGTGCTAGCATCCTTGTTGTATTACCTCTGCATCCATGGATAGTGAGAAAATGAGGGCTTCTAAAAGTTAATTCACCTGAAGAATTTGACATTCATCTTATTATTAGGCTAAAATACTACTTCACCATACGTAAAGGAGTCCCAAAGTGGACTAGGATGATTGCCATACTGAAACCTTTCAATTTTGTAGGATGTTATTCCTCTCTTCGTTTCACATATACACATACACATACATATACACATGCGCATACACACACGCCTGTTCAGAGTGAAAACTTACTAGCTAGGCATCCACAAAATTTCTCCAAGAATGCCTAAGTTTCGCGGCATAAAGCAATGAGTTCCAGTGGCAACGTATGTGCTTGGTTACTGTCATGAGATAGCAGGCTACCCCTACAGACCTCAGTGCGGGGATGACAACCTGACAAAATCACACCCTGGACTTACTTCACTGTCACTGGAAAAGCTCTGAACAAAGCTGGAGAATGAAAGGGGTCAAAACAATATGTTAAATAATAGTTGGTATCCTAACAAAGACAGCACCAAGATTTCACCAGCTGGGTCTTGTCTTGGGAAGATGCTGAACGGTCTTAACAGGGAAGGCAGCAACCACACAATTTTCTTGGTGTTACAGATTAGCGAAAATCAAATAATACCTTTGGAGAAAGTGCATTATTATTCACGGTAACAGGAAAATGCCTAAAAGTATTTGGGCCCTTTCATTAAACCACTGCAGTCAATTACATAAAAACTACTTCTGAGGAAGGATTCCATATCCATTACTGGCGCTAAACCATAAAGGAGTATAGATGTGAACGAACTAATTTTTCCTTGATTAAAAGTGCTACTGAGAGTTAAACACACACTAAAGTTATGTTCAGCATAAGGAGAGAATCTGAAATAAGAAAAGAGAGAAAATAAGCTAGCGGGAAAAATGATGGGGCAACACCCACCTGAGTCTGAGCAGAGTGGAAAGCCAATGCGGAGAAAAGATAGAAAGTGAAGTGATGATGGTGGAGAAAATACATTAAACAGAGTGTGCCCCATATTCCTACTTGTACATGTCTTGGAGGACAAGGGGTGTTCCAGCCTCCCCTGTGGTAACAGAATGATTCAGCAGAAAACACAACACAGAAAGAGTCAGCAAGAGTTTTTTGTCCTCAGGGGCCAATGCTTATAATCAGAAATCAAACCAAGTTAATATAGAGGCAACACCAACAAAAGAAGAACTACAAAAATTCCCTAGTGTAGAACCACCTATTTCAGTAGCGGAGTTTCGATGCATGGTGGCATCCTTGTGCTCTCATTTTCCTAAAAGATACCTTCAGTGTCTGGTGGCAGCCTTGCACTCTCATTTTCCTAGAAGATACCTTCCCATACGACTATGGACAGATTAGACCTAACCTGAACATTGAAGGAGAGGTGTTTATTCTCTAGCCGTTCTGCCAGTAAGAGCCATGCAGCTTCACAGCCTCCCAGCCGCACACTGTGTCTAACTGGTGAATGATTTAGAGGCACTGACGTTCCCAGCAGCTCAGTCAGGCACCTGTGAAACTAGGCTCTTCCACCCAGTGCCATTTTGAGGCCATTGCTGCTAGTTCCTTTGGATTGGCAATACTTCCCTCAGAGAATTTATTATTGTACATCTCAAATTACTGAGCTAGCAGATAGCTGAAGTGATTCTTGTCCTAGCTCACAGTCATTTTTTTCCAATCACAATTGATATCCCATAGTTTCAGTCCACATTTCATGTTTGTGTACACCATATCTTAATTGTGTCTTTAATTTGTTTTCCCTGCCCCATTTCAGAAACTGGATAAAGCATTTTAGAAAGTGGCTCGGCAATTAAATGTTCAAAACTATAAGGGATATGTTGTATTACCCATGCTGTTTCCTATGTTGAAAGGCACTAATTTAGGGAAAACTGCTGTATTTTGGGCATGTTCATCCCTGTGTGCATGGGATGAACCTCACAAATATACTGGGTGAATGGACATTTTGTGTAAGTGAACTTATCCCTGGCAATAACCTGCATTCAGACTTGCATGCTTACCCCGTCTCCACGTATTCAGTGTTTCTGCTTATAAACTTGTGTGTATAATGAAGCTTAGTCCAGTATTCGCTCCATAAGTATATTAACAGGCAGTGGAACTGTGGAGACCTTATTCATATTGGTGAGCATTTACTTAGGTCATTGTACCTGCTGAGAAAGTGCTTGCCAACATGTATTACAGCTCCACAATCTAGCCTCACATAATCAGGTTCTGCCTGTACGCAGTTAGAGGCCTCCACAATGGAGCATTTCCATTCCCTGAAAAGGAGAGCTGCATGTGGAATCAAGCAAGATGATATTTTTACCCATACAGTTTTCCTCTTGCCAGGAAGCTGGTTGGGTTTTATTCAGGTTTGTTTGCTTGCTTGTTTACTTATTTTGAATGTCCATGGGGAAATGTAATTTCCACTTAAACTTTTTTTTTTTTAATTTTGATAATAAATATAAACAATACAATGAAGATAAACGTTCTGCTTGGTATGTGTTGCACAAGAAGTATGAAAAATTTCTAATGAAACATATTCATTTGAAATTGGAAGGTGAAGGGGTTCCTATCAACTATAATGTGAAAGACTAGAAGGATTAGTCCTTAAGGAAATAACACTTCCCACAGCAGTTAACACTCTGTGTGGTAAGGAAAGGAAACAGAAGAGGGTGCATGGTCACAGCTTCTCCTCCACTCATCTGCGCATGCCTGTTACACCGGCTTGTGTGGATGCAAATATGCCAAGCTCTAAATTATACCAGTCACATCAGAACAGCAGAGCTTTGAGAATCAACCCGCACTGACTGACATGAATGTGATCTTTTCCAATAACTTCAACAGGGCTTGGTACAGGGCCCTCCTTAGAATGGGTTCACACAGCATCACTAACTTGGTGTATCAGTTTGTGAGGGCAGCCAGGGAGAGACTTCACTTTCTTGGACAAGTCAGCATCTTATTTCATGATTATTCATGAAATGATGCATGCACAAAGTACCTTAAAAGTACATTTAAAAAAATTGTTTTCAACTGTTTCCAGCTGACTGAGGAGTTGCACTGGTGCAGGACCGAACCACAAGTGTGGACCTACAGGACTGAATGCCAGCTTGAGCACAGATTCAGATATATGACAGCAGTGAGAACAAGCCACAAAACTGAACATTGAAAAACCAGTCGTGGTAACTGGCTTCGGGGGATCCTTGAGCCAGTTCACAGGGTCCCCATAGGCGTAGGGAAGGTTCTGGGTCTATGTAATTTCAGACCGGAGAAAACTCAGTTTAATCTGCTGTTTGGCCACCACAGAGTCATGGAATGATTTGGGTTGGAAGGGACCTTTAAAGGTCATCTAGTCCACCCCCCCTGCAGTGAACAGGGACATCTTCAACTCGACCAGCTTGCTCAAAGCCCCGTCCAGCCTGACCTTGAATGTTTCCAGCGATGGGGCATCTACCACCTCTATGGGCAACCCGTTCCAGTGTTTCACCACCCTCACTGTAAAAAATTTCTTCCTTACATCCAGTCTAAATCCACCCTCTTTTCGTTTAAAACCATTACCCCTTGTCCTATCGCAACAGGCCCCACTAAAAAGTCTGTCCCCATCTTAGAAGCCCCCTTTAAGTACTGAAAGGCCACACTAAGGTCTCCCCGGAGCCTTCTCTTTGCCAGGCTGAACAGCCCCAACCCTCTCAGCCTTTCCTTATAGGAGAGTTGTTCCAGCCCTCTGATCATCTTTGTGGCCCTCCTCTGGACCCGCTCCTAAAGGTCCATGTCTTTCCTGTGCTGATGGATCCACAGCTAGATGCAGGACTCCACCATTCTCTTTGATGCAGACATGCCAGTGAGGGGCAATCTTTGGCTTTCGGTACTCCGCATACCCACTCAGAAGCCCAATGAGAAATAAAACAAATAAGCATAAACTTAAAAGCTATACAAGCAAATGTGGTTATTACTGACCAATTCCCTCAATTCTTTCCAGTAATAAAAATTTAGGATGCAGTATTGGTTGACTGAGAAATCTCAGGCCGGGTCTTCAATCTAGCTGTTGCCATCCGTATTGCAAAGTAAGAGATCCTGACAAGTACTTATAAACCGATGATAGCAGAAGAATATCCCACTGTAGTCAACAAGACCTCCGTCACTGCTTTTCATAATCCCAGGATTTCACTCACTGATCGTAACGTTTTGTAGCAAGGAACGTGTCTCAACACAACACTCCAGCTTCACAAGGAGGATGGAGAAGCGACAGACCTTTGAAGCCATAGCCACTTGTTTCTAGGCAGGTCTTCTTGGAAGAACCAAGCTCATGCACAAGTTTAACCTTAAGTGCACAAACAGCCCCTTCAAAGTCAATAGATGAGTATATAAGCTTTCCTTTGACTGAAAGCTAAGTTTGGATGTACCACGCTCTAGTACTTTTTAAAATAAGGTTTTTGTATGGGCAGAATAAGTGGAGTGGAAGCAACAGATCAGCCTGGAAATTTAAGAATGAAGGGAAAATAATTATTAACTTAAACTGAGCACCGCTGAGCATGCACAACTTGAGTTCTTCTCAGCAGGACTTCAATAGAGTCGCAGGTTTAAGGTTTCTTTATGAACACCCAGTTCATCACAGACCATAAATCTCACCGTAGATCTCTGCATGCCTTCCACAACTTTCATTTGAAAAAAAATGCAGACAGTGTTATGCAAACCACCGATTTTTCAAATTGCTGGAAGTTCCAAAAAAAAAAAATGGGACAACAGATCACTTGTGTTAACCTAGATTGATTATTTTTCAGAAACGGATGTTGAAGTAAACTGACACTGAAGGCCAGGAAAGCACACTAAAAATGCTATGTTTCGGGTCTGATCATTTTTAAGGACTTTTTTTTTTTTATTGAAACATGAAAATGTTTTATTTGAAAAGTATTTGAAAATTTAAACTTTTGCATGCAAATACAGGCACTTATACCTGCCCTTCCCTCCACATACGTAAACATAATTCCCCAAAACAGCGACTGACAAAACTCATCCTTCGCAAAAAATGGCCCAGTACTATCAAACTGGTTTTTTTCTGAGAAAGTTAAAACTTTATGGATCAGATCCACCATTTACCTTTTATAAAATCATAAGGAGCATTACAACCAGAGAGGGTTGTAACTTTTAGTGATGCAGAGATCTCAACAAAAATAAATTCTTCAACTAGAGCTGTAGACAATCAGAATAAGGGGAATACACACCCACCATGGGTGTTTGAGGGCTAAACCAAGCAGGGCTGGCAGACAGAGTCCAGTGTGGAATTTGCCTGCTTCATAGAGTAAAATACCTTCTTTGCTGGAGCACTGGCACTGGGGAAAGCTATGAGAACCTGCCGACTTCAGGGAAAAGCCACATTAAGAGGGCGTGCAGCAAGGTACACTGTATATCTTGTAAAGGGCTAGTTCTTACAGGCTGGCCTGCCAACGATTCTCATGTTGGAGCAGTGAGGAGCAGGAGAAAGTGCCCTTCTTAAGTTTCACCTTCTCCATCTGAACCCAGTGGGACAGAAACAATGCAATGTTCTGATTTAATTTCCTCTCGCAAGGCCTTTCACCTGGATGCACTGAAGCAGCGCATACCCTTGCTCCTGCAGGAATATTTATAGTGTGTTGTACTAGTCCAAGACATGAATTGTGTTCTTCTTCCTTTCTCTTTTTTTTTTTCTCCTGGAAGGCCTCAAGATCCGTCCAGTTTTGTTCCCCACCCTACATGAAACTTCAGTGCTGATGATTTTAAATCCAAAAGCAGTTCCTCGAAAAGGGCAGGCTAGACGTGGCCCTCTGTCTCTGGGCTCCACTGGATTGGGTGCTTCCACCCTCTTTGCCAGGAGCTGAGCCAGGACTCCTTCACTGTGTCCCCACGTGACTACAACCTGAAGGAATAAAATTCTGATCTCTGCCTCTTTGAAGCCTCTCCCTTGCAGAGATGAACAAGATCAATAACATTAAATCTGCAGTGCTCTGTATTTCCCTAGATATAACAAGTTAAGAGTCAAATACCATGTCTCTGAGCAGTTCAGTGACTAACGCATGGTCTTGTTATTTAGGGTCAAATGGTCACTTACTTTATTTACTTTACAACCATAGCAGTACCATGCATACAAAGAAGTGTGCTGCGGTCTCAAAATGGACATAACGACAGGCACGGCAGTGGGGCAATGAGATGCGCATCTGGGAAGCTGACCAAGCTGTAAGAATTCATGCTCAGACCTACTGGGTGCTGCTCTTTCACTTGAGTCACTGCAGGGACTTGCCACTTGTCAAGCACAGACTCAATGACATCCACTCCAGCTGAGCAGTGGGCTTAGCAGGCTAAAAACTTCTTGCTCCTTGATTGTCCTTGTTCTTCTAGACAGCAGTAGGCCATCTTCTTAGCGCCCACTCACTGAGGGGAGCAATGCGGGGAAAGTGACTCCTCAGGAAAGACCCAGCATGGCTGCCCAAGGAAAGCCCCAAGTGCAGTTTAAGCTTGTCCTGGTTGGTGATGGTGGCACTGGTAAAACAACATTTGTAAAATGTCATTTGACTGGTGAATTTGAAAAGAAGTATGTAGCAACGCTTGGGTGTTGAAGTTCATCCTCTGGTGTTCCAGATGCCCTATTAAATTTAACATACGGGACACAGCTGGCCAAGAGAAATTTGGTGGCCTGCGAGATGGCTATTACACCCAAGCTCATCATAATGTCTGACGTAACATCAAGAGTTACTTACAAGAATGTACCTAATTGGCACAGAGATCTGGTATAAGTATGTGAAAACATCCCTATAGTGTTGTGTGGCAACAAAGTGGATATTAAGGACAGAAGAGTCAAGGCAAAATCCATTGTCTTCCACAGGAAAAAGAATCT
>Ga0181612_128652_pt1 | contig 14760 bp, 9 predicted proteins | sample HoacroProtozoa21_FD_119630 | JGI IMG/M metagenome (GOLD analysis project Ga0181612, IMG submission 119630) | Hoatzin crop microbial communities from Cojedes, Venezuel. Combined Assembly of Gp0051906, Gp0051904, Gp0051908 | reverse complement strand
TTCTGCTAGCATGTGATTTTCTCCCCATCATTATCTTCTGTAGAATTATATCTGTGGGAACCCAGTTTATATGACTGTGCTTTACTGTGTAACAAGGAATTGTTTTCCCTTATATAATCGAATGCATTTTGGCTCTAAAGCATGCCTCAGTTTCCTGCGTTTATTTGTTACATGAAGTGGGGAAGAGCATGAGGGGCACAGAAGGTGTGTCCCCCCCGCACCTGCTAAGGTTAGGACTGAACTGAAAATCTATTTTGCCCATTAGTGTCTGCTTAGACAGCTGCCTAGCTGGATCTCTTTTGATTCTGACCTCTGTAATTTCTAACACTGCCAAGGGGAAACACATGGGTTTTGTTTATTGGTCACTAACTACTGATGGGTTTCAAAATGGTATGCTGCAGCATTAATGGCTTTTCTCTGAAAATAGTACATGCTGCCTGGAATTGAAGAGTAAGCCTCTCATAGTCAGTCTAATACAAACACGTCATGCGAAATGCTTGCTTTAAAAGGTGTTTTGCTCTTGTTCAGTGTTCGTCAGGTTCAACTCCAGCCATGGCTTCCCGGTGGAGGTTGGTCCGGACGCCAGCATCCTGCAGCTGAAGGAGGCGGTGGCCCGGCGGCAGGGAGTTCCAGCTGACCAGCTGCGGGTGATCTTTGCAGGGAGGGAGCTCAGCAGCGACTTGACACTGCAGGTAAGTCTCCCTGGGTAGCTTTGCTTCTGGACTGCTGCCAGCAATGCTGCCTCTGCCTCTAATGCTGCCAATCTGACATTCATGCCTGAGATCTAATAGAATAAATAGTGCCTGGGGATTCCTTGAACTTTACTCCACACTGCTTCATTAATTCTGACCTTCTTAATTATGCATTAAAACAGCAAGCAGGAAGGATAGGGGAAGAGAGAGAATACGAGAGAGCTGTGCCTAGTGAATAAATGTTTACTGACTACAGAAGCAAGCGATGCACAATTTCTGTATCTGTTCAATTTCTGTGTTACTTATTCCATTTGAATCTTAATGAATAAGGATGTGAATAAATTGTTCCTAGTCAGGCTGCACAATCATCACGTTGTAGGTGTTTGTAACCCAACTGTGGCCCCTGGAGGATAGCTACTGGGTGGCCGCTGCACTGCGAGCGCGCCAGTGGGTGCACTGCCAGAGGGGTGGTTCCTGGTCAGAAAGCCGACGGAGATGTACTCCAAACCACTGAACTCGCAAACGTGTGATGCTAAGAGAGGAGCAGGGAGCATGGAAGAGCGGCTATAAGTAGGTATCTGAATTTCAGCTCCTGAAGGTTAACTAACTGCTCTCTTCAGTGAATGCAGAGGGGTGTTCGTTTGTGGCAAGCAGTCGTAAGCATGGAAAGACAGGTTCAACTCTCTCTTTCTTGTTGTCTTTGCTACCAGTACCAGTGCTGCCGCGGTTGCTTTATAAATGTATTTGTTTATACTGTATGTGGATTTTGCGGTTCACTTGGATAGCCAGGGCTTAGCATAAGATGACACATTTAAGACATTTGTGGAACTTGGGGAAACCTACTGGCCTTTCGACACAGCGCAAATATTGATTTAATGAAATTGCTGTGCTTCTGCAGTGGTGTCAAAGAACTGCAGATGCAATCTGTAGTAGTGCAGGTGATTATATAACAGATTCCTCACAGGCAGAACTATTTCAGATTAATTGCCACTCATATGTCAGAAGTACTGCTGTATTTAGAATGGCTGCTAAGCCCAGGTACAGAAACTCACTGCTGTATTGATGACCTATTGTTATTTCTCCTTGGGTATGATATTTATTGCTTTGCAAAGGGTTTTAGGGAGTTTCAGCACAAAAAGGAAGGTACAGAAATGCGAATTGTTGTCAGTCTCCAATGCATTACCTGTGGATAGTGTTGATGCATATATTCACGGCATAAAGAACAATGAGCTTCACTTATATGTGAAAACATATCTATTAAAATGTAACAATAAAAAAAATAATAATGTGAATTGTCAAAGTTGTTAGTTGCCAATTGCTAGATTTGGGTGTCTGTGTTGTTCTATTGGAAGCTTCTGAACCATTGAGCATTTCCTGGGAAGCTGTAGGTATTGGTGTTGCTGCTGCCATTTTGTGTCGGCACAAAACACAGATTTTGAGCCCAGTTTTACACTTGCAGCCAAGTTTGTTGTTGGCTACAACGTACAGTCCATTGCCAGGATAAATTAAAAATTGCTTTCCCAATATACAGGCCTGCTGATGACTTACTTCATTTCATTGGGATGTCAGAATTACCGTGTGTAGTCAAGACTTATTATTTAGTAACCTAGACCTAGACTAACTGCTTTGACTCTCATCTTCTAAAGCAGACAGGAAGTTCAAAAGCTGTTTCAGATGTTATAATTCATACTTCTGTATTTAAATGTCTTAAATATTAAATATAATTAATATCATCAGTAGTGTACTACATTTTCATTCTTTCTATTAATTCAGCATGTTTTACTCTGCTTCTGTGTGTGCAGTTTCTTCTGTCACATATTTGTGTATGTGTTTACTGTGGAATTTGTCAGCACAGGAAGAACAGTTGAGGGTTTGAGGTGTTTGAGTTCCTATGGTAGGCTGTTTGGGGCTTTTTGCACAAGAAGCTGAATACTAGTAAAATTTGGGTGCTAGTGAAATACTAACTGCTAGCATTTATGTTGCATCTGTAATTTCAGAGTTAACATCACACACAAGCAAATCAACTAGCTCTTGTTTGCTAGACCTATGGATTTGCATGCAGAATAAGAAAAATACAACATAGATTTCTACTCAGCTAATGCTTTGAAGTTATTTTACAGTAATGTAGAGTTTCTAGTAAGACCATTTATCCTTCCATTTTTCATAAATTACTTTTGAACTTATTTGCCCAAGATACCGTGAGAGAATCTAGAGGTCAGGAGGGAGAACTGGTAGTGTTACAGATAAAGAAATTATAGAGGACATTGGAAAAACTGTGATAATTGCAGGAGTATGGGGTAGGGATATAAGAAATACTCCAGGACAGCAAACTTTATTGGTTTCACAGCTCACAGAATTAGGATCTCAGGCGGCTGATACAAAACATAACTGAGAATGTGAAAGCTGCAGGATTTTTCTGTTTGGAGAGAAAGAAAAATCTTTCATGGTAGCTGAAACCTGTAAAAAAGAAATGAAAAAGTAATGGACAAACATTAAAGATAAATTATTACAAGAAAGAAAGTGTGTAGTTGAGATCTTAAATAAGTAATTTGATACCAACAACAACAGTAAAAAAACTGTAGGAAGGATAAAAGTGAGATATGTATGGAGATGTTTAATTTGGTAGCTCAGATAAGTGTTTTGTCCTTCAAAAAAGAGGAAGATTAGACACTGATTCAACTGTGTACCGGGGAGATCGGTATCTTAGCTAGTGACTAAGGGGCGAGCTGTGAAATTAGAGCCATGGTAAGGAAAGATTGGTGATGACTGGATGAAGAACAAGACCTGTAAATTTTGGATCTCGTAAGAAGGAATTAGAGCAATAAGCTGCTTCTGAAAAGCACAGCAAATAATGTTGCTTTAAGGGTGCTAAATATTCCAAAGAATGATGAAGAGCTCCCTCCTGATTACAGTTCACTTTGGAATGAATAGAAGTAATTAATTAATATATACCCAAAATAGGAATTCTTTCAGAAGGCTGTCACGAGTGTATGAGAACACTGGTAAGATCCTCTCGTGGCAATTGTAAGGGCGAAAGAGAACAGAGCCATAACAGAATCACCAAAGGAGTAAGCAGGAGGCAGCTGCATATCAGAAACATTGAAGTGTTCTAACGGGAGATGACTGCTGACAACAATATTGTCCTTGCCTCCAAGAACAGCAGAATGAGTTAACAAGACTTCTGGAAGCAAAATATGTAATACTTATTGATACATAATTTTGCTCAGTGCAGACGATTTGAAATTTACTACTGGTAATAGAAGCAGCATTGTATTAGTACAGGCTTGCCCTTTCTTGGAGAACTCAGAATCCCCTTGTGTGAAGAAGCTCTTTGCAAACAGTTTGTAAGAGATATTCCCTGCCTTGCAGAGCTTACGGTGTAAATGAATGAGGCAGACAAATGATGTGATGGGAATCAGCAGCCTGGCTTGTTCACAGTCAGTAGCAAAGCAGGGATAGAAATCAGTCTTCTGTTTCCCAATCCATTTCTTTTTGACAGTGTTTCTTCTATGAGGTAAATGTAGAAAATACAGTTCTTTGAAACAGCAAAAGACTAAGCATGTGATTAGTAGCAGGATTTCTTAGCTTTAGTGCCGTGCTCCACTGAGACAGCTTCTAAATGAGAGTTAGCTTGCATTTGACTGGAGCAGGGGCTGGAGGCTTGGGGCACAGGCTTCACATGAATTTGGCTTTGACTGCATCCATCCATATAGGTGCTTTCCTAAAATTATTTGTACACACATTCATGAAACAAACATGACTGGAAGTATTGATAAACACTGAGCTGAGGAGCATAAGTGAAAATAAGTAAAAAGGAATGACATAACTGGAGTAGCAACATGGATGATCATCTCTACAAGCGAGAGAAAAGAGAAGTGGTAGGGGAGGAATGGTACTGTAAGTAATGTTAGTGTGCTGCAGTTTGACAGTGGTTTGGAAAGAGCATGCTTTGTTGTGGAGGGGTTTCTGAACAGTAAACATTAACGGTCAGTCCAGAGGGCACCTGGTTCTATTGAAAGCACTTTCCAGTGCTATGGTGTGAAAAGCTTAAGGACAGACAGAGCATCTTGTGGCAATGGGTCTCAGTTTATACCTCTCTCATTTTAAATATTTGTGAAAATAGAGCATTGTCCTGGTTCTCAGTAAACAAATTTTAAGCAGTAACAGGTATTTGAACAACGGAACATTGCATTTTATGAATTAAGGACCCTGTGTACCTAAATGTATGCCAGCTTTCTTACTCTCTAAGCACAGCTCAGTGCAATAGAGCTTCCAGCAGTTTTTGTATTTCTGTTTCAGTTTACCAAAGGTATAAGGGAGAAACCAGGTGACACAGTGCAAAATGTATCCCCAACCAGCAAAAAACCCCCCCATGTGCTCAACTTCAATTATAGACCCATGAACACTAAGATCAGAATGGGTCTTTTGACATACACAGCAAGTAATGCCTGTTGTTACAACCTACAGTTTTGTATATAGGATACCAAACCACTCAGGGGAACATCTGTGATATTCAGCAGTTTTGCAGGTTACAGAATACAGTTGAGCTAACATTTGCATACGTAAACACTGTGTGGAGAGATTTACTCACAGACATCCTGACTGAATCAATCATCCTGCGTGAAATTCAAAGAGAGAAAATTATTTCATGTGTGTGTGTTGAGGTCAGTATTTTGGGTCAATATTTGATTGACCTGTGGATCTTTTCTTACTTGTAAAGCTGGAAGAGATGCGTGTTGTACTGCTTCAAAACAGAAAAAGCTTGCTGAAGAATACTTAGGTATATTATAGTAATAAAGGAAATCTAGAGATGCCATGTGTGTTGCCAGGTAATATGAACTTGGCTAAATGACTGGATAACAGTACCACTCAGTCTTGCTTTTTTGGTGGCTGCAGACTCACTGTATGTGATGACAGAGACTCTACGTGTTGAATAAGTTTTTCCAAGACTTGTGATGGACCTCGTGGTATTATATGCCCATAATGAATGTGGAAGGTACCATGTAGCCATATTTAGTATGAAATTAAGTCAGAGCCAGCTCAGGTCTACAGATCTTCCCTATCTGTTTAAGAGGATACATTGCTTGTTAATTGCTTTGGCAGATCAAGATCTAAACCCATTAATAAATTAGATGTTCGAAGCTAGTAACACATTTCCATTCTGCTTTTAAATGCATTGCTGTTCTATTCTTTTTATGCTAAGTTTTTCCTGGAAGTAGGAGACTGTGGAAAAATATTTAACTATGGTTAAATAACGGATCAATTATCTTCAAGTAGTTTAGTAACTCCAGAAAGTGAATGGGCCATGTTTGAAGGGGCTGCAGCACCTAGAATGGCCTTGAACTTTGCTGGTTCTTTCTGGATTCTTCTGACATTTCTTATGTGTTTTAGTTGGTCTGCTGATGATTGAGGAGAAAGTGTGACAGGGTTTTCTTTGCAAACTTTCTGCAGTCTGCACTCTCTGCAAGTTCGTAATTAGTTTCTAGAAGTATCTGAGTTTTGGTACCTGGATGAATTCTGTGTTGTCCGCTAAATCTGATTCGTGGTTCGCTGGAACAGGGTTGCGGGTGCTAGTATTCTTATAGGAGTCTTACTGACTCACAAGATTTCTGAATGACCTGTGTTGCCCTTTTAGAATGGTTTCCAAATTTCTAAATATGAGTTTCTTTTGTTTTCCACTTTGCTGACAGTTTCAAGAAGTTGGGAGTCTACTGAATTAATTTCCATTCCATATGTGGTTGTTATTGCTTTCTTATATGTGAGAACATGTTCAGGCAGCAGACGATTTTTTTTTTTCTTTAAACTTAATTTCTCTCAGGCAGTTAAAATTCACTACATTGAGGCCATTAAGTGAATTTTATGAAATCCATTTCTGAAAGAGCAGTTGCTTTGATAGGCCTGATAGAAAAACCACAATACTATTGAAATGGCATGAAATACAGTATGTTGGTAAGAAACAACTCCGGCAAACCCCTGTAGCTCATCTCAAGACATATATAGTGTTTCAGAATGAAATTATCTTGAACATTGCACTAATATTAGATGTACTTTTTTTTTCTATCTGAATACTTGCATTAAATAGGCACTTGCTGAATCTTTCTCTCTTGTCACGAGTACTAATCCAATTCATATGTTTTCAATGCTGTCCATTTTTTGACTTGGATCCTGCTTTGGGTTGCAGGATGGAAAATGTGTAAGAAAAAACTTTAAAAAGCTGTAGTTGTTGGAGCGGTGGCAGCGAGTAATAACTTTTATGAGTTTGTAAGTCATGACAGTAAAAGAAAGGTCAGCCCACGTCTTTCATTTATCACCTTTCTGAATTGCCCTGGTGAAGAAGTGTTTAGCATATTGCACACCATTACCAAAAACCAGTTGAATTAGCAGAAGCTCAAGGGTAAGAGGAATAATTCCTGCCTTCTTCCTCCCTTTTCCCCAAAAGAAAAACGTGGTATGAACTATTCTGCTAGACTGCGATTATAAGGAAGGATCCATAGAGACTATGTATTTTCTAATTAATAACTGAAGTAGAACTATAATTGACAAATATTTGTGTTGTGTTAAAAAACAAGTGAAAATAGGATTTGATTAACACTTTACATAGTGAAATTACTGAATTAAGACATGGGAAATTGGGACAGAGTATCTGTGAATTATTTTTTAACATTGAGAATTTTGTGTCTGGGAAATAAAATCATAAGGGATGAGATGGAAACTTCAATGTTGGAAATATATTTTAAGATAGCGGGTAGCATACCAAATATGCCTCCTCAATAGAAAGGTGGAATATAGTCCCTTGCCATTATAATTTCTTTGCTTTAGTCTTGATTTTACTTATTTAAATTTTGACAGCTCTGATTGTCTGAAATGTCAGCTGTAATACATTCACATTTGTAATTATCAAGGTCACACAGCTATCTAGTAAACCATTCTGGGCTTCTTTCTTCTTTTGTTTTTGTTTTGCAAGCTTTCTTACTCATCTTTATCAAGAATGTGGGAGGGAAACTTAAATGCTTCATATCTGATTGCAGTTTTCATCACAGATGAACCTCTGCTCTCAGAGACACAGAATTATTCCTGTTAGGAGCAGCTTGGGTGGGGTAGGGAGGAACACAGAAAGCAAAAGAACAGAGTTGGTGCATTATGACAGCATGAAAGGAAATAACATTGGTCATCCTAAAAAAATAACACAAATGCAGGCTTAAAGAGAAAGAAGACAATTATTTTAGGAGTTATTGAAGCAAAACTAGCTATATAATTCCTTAGATATCATTTCATTGGAGCAACCCTTGATGAATTTACAATTCCTAGAAGCTTTCTTATGATCTCTGAAAGCCTGTTGAAGAAATGAATGTGAAGTGTTTAAAAAACAGAAACAATAATAAGCAGAACAACAGAGCAATACAATTTTCTCTCCTCATTTAGACTAAATAAAGCAGCAAAAGTACCCGCTCCACAAATGAAATAATTTTCACTTTCTTCATATACAGAACAGGTTGTTACTTCATTTTTTCAGGTAAAACATTGGCTCCATTGATTTAGTGAAAGTGATGCCATTGACTTTCCATGAGCCAGCATTCTCCCTCTCATTCTCCCTCACTCATTTTCATTCACTCGTTCTCTCCCTCTTCTTCTCCCTGCCTTTTTCACACACACACAGAACCCCTCCTGTCCTGGGGAAGCTCCTCAGCTACAGTGAAATGCTGTACCCTCCATCCATAGAAGTACAGATGAGACTCCTGTTCCTGCCGGGTCCGGTTTCCAGTGCTGTTTCTGAAGGAACTGATCAGTGTTCTCCTCATTTGTACTGCTTTTCTTATTATTAGTTTCCCACAGTTCAAGTCACTTCTCCTGCTTCCATTTCTGCCTCTCCCAATCAATTCCAGTTCTTTGAAATCCTATTTCCATCCAATAGCTGTTGCCCATTGCGGTGTTAAACCAGCTTAGGAAACAAATTGTTCTTTCTAATCTTTCCCTTTCCCAGCCTATCAAATAAAAGGGAGGAGAGAATGAGAATGCCAAGTTGCCTTGCAGATCTACTCTACCTGCCAATGTGCTGACATTTTCTTCTACTTAGGGTTTCAGTCGCTCATTGGATGATGTCCTTCTGTACCAGCTGTTCACCTCCTTGCTTTCTGATCTTCTGGTATCTAACCAAGAAGCTGACAGATGTTCAGGAGGCTATAGAGCTGCAGGATAATCTGCAGGTAGCGGAGGGGACCTTGTGGGAAATCTGGGGAGGATTGACTCATCTCAGACAGCTGTGTTCCTGGCAAGAAAACAGCCAGACCCTCTTGTGAGATATTGGGCTTCATGTGTATCTTCGTACCAGTTTCTCTATATATGTCTGATAACGTATAAAAGGGTATAACCTTATTTTAGGTAATAGTGAAAAGGTATGTAAAGGCTGGCAATTTTTTCATTGATGAGGTTACACTTCTCATGAAGAGATATCTACATGACACCACATTTGCTAGTTTTATGGTAGAATGAATATAAAAAAGATACCAATAATGAAACATCTTTAAACTCCAAAAACATTTCTAATACAGTGTTTCCCTATTAACTATTCAACATAAAACAGCATGATGGAAACATATAAAAGTTTTATTGTCATGTATTTGGTATGCATGATATACCAAAGCTCTGACTTTGTGATTTGTTTCTTATTCAGCTCATGCCAAATTAACCTATAAAATATTTTTACTGTACTACCTTAGCATCTTTAACATGTCAATCTATTCATTTGTGTCTTTCACAGTATGCAGCATATTGTGAGTACAAAACAGATAAATGTATGCAAGTGTGTTTAAGTACAGAAAATAATAGCTACTTTCCTCTTTAACCAAGATCATATAAGCTTTATTCCTGCATTATTTTTGTTACTTGAGATGGCGATTTGGGGTCTTTGTTTACCATTTATCTTACAGCAATGCGTTTATTACTACAGTTTAAGCACATGTAATTTAAAGTGTCTGAGCTTCAGGAAAGGAAGAATCAATCCAATTTTAAACCATCTTAATGTTTTTACTGTCAGAATTTTATAGCAAAAAATGTCTCAATGATAGTAAATGACAATAAATAAATTAAAATGACCAGTTGGATACATGTCATTGGAAACCTTATTCTTTGCGAAAGTGTTCCTTTTTTCTTAAAAGTGAAAACTGTAGTGCCTTTCTTCTGAAGGTACTAAGATGCTCAGCTTTTTAATACTGGAATTTTTAAGTAATATTTTATGTAATTTGTGTTTCTGGGCAGCAAGTAGTAGTGGAAGCTTCTGTTAGTTTTCCCAAAACAATTTTATAAATTTTTGTGCTGTCATAGGAAGATTTTCAATACGTGCCTCTATGACAAACACAGGAAGAGAGGAAGTGGTGCAACAAAGCAGCAGAATGACAAGGGGAAGAAAGGATACAGGTAGAAATATACATCATGCTGATGTAAACATTTCAAGACTGAGCATCAGAAGGCTAGAAGGAATTTCACATTAAAAGGGTTCAGGTAAACTTGAGAAGTTTGACAGAGAGGGTTATGCTTAATTATATGGCATTTACTAAATGTGAGGGAGATTAGATGAGCAACTGAAGAAAAATCTATTATACAGCAAGGTTCATGAGGCATCCGAGGTTGTCCTACCAGGCAGGAAAGCAAGAGGCAAGTTGAAGCTTAAGATACATTAAAGATCGCTGCAAAAGCAAGGAGACCCAAGGAACTGGATTACAAAAACATAGGAATTGACAGCAGCCACTGGTAAGCTAACATTTAAGAAATTTCCAGTAACTATCGGAATTGGAAATTTTCAATGTGTTTATCTAATTTGCAATGTAAGGCTACTTGGGGAGAATATAAAGAACTACATTCAAGGCCTGACACCTAAAATAACAGAAAGGAACATGTTACCTCCTTCAAAGGAGGTGTGATTGCATGCAGAAATCTGCCTCAGTGGTAGACCCTCTTAGTGGGTCACCAGACCCAAGTGATTTCTTAAGCATATCATCAGATAAGATTAAAGACTTCTCCCTTGCAAAATGGTGATTTTTTTAAAATTCAAAAAAGCTAGAACTTCAGTCAGTACGTTGTCAAAGAAGAGAAAAATATTCCAAACTGAAGAGCAGTAATCCATACAAGTCTATTGTTTGGGAAGGTGATTTAGGAAATACTCCAGCTCATTTACCTGACTGGAGTTAGGCTGTGAATGCATAATGAAGGTAGATATGGGGAATTGTTATCCTATAATCCAGCAAGGCAACTGAAGAGTTATGCACTGCAGAATTGCATGCGATTCTAAATACATTATAGGAAACAAGATCTGGGGGGGCTGAACTGGCAACTGTTGATTTGATGGGATATATTTTCAGTCAGAAATGTTGGCCATATAAGCACTATTCATCCAGGTAAGCACTTAGTCTTATTATAAATTAGAGCTGAGTTCGATTATTCTGATTTCAGAAGAGTGGAGAAACTGGATGCGGTAACACTTAGCTGTATTAGTACCTACACTATATGCCTGCGATGATTTGTGCACTTGCTTTTCAGAGTACCATTCTGTAAATGCCATCCTTTATCACTGCAGAGGTAATAAAAGCAGCATCCCCAGAAGTGTTCATTTCCAATGGAATTCATTGCTGATCTCATCTATTTAAGTGAATGCAAATGAAAGTTCTCTTTCTTGTTTCTCTGAAGGATTGATGCATTTCTGACTGGTGAGCACTGCACGGTGTCAGTCTCCAAAAACAAATGGAGGAAGATTGACACAGAATGGGTTCATGCCTCAAGTAGCCACAGGATTTAATCTCCTCATGTCTCTTGGTGTATATGTGTCAGCCATAAAGTAGTCTCTGAATTACTTATCTCCTGACATAATTCAAATCTCTCAGAAATGTTATTTTTCTATTAAAAAGAAGGATTGACTTTGCAAGGCCCCTGTGGGCTATAGAAAATACTGAAAAAAATGCTATCTATAGATAAATGAAATATAGAATTGGAGAGATAGTTCACTTTGTTCACATTTGCGGAAACTTTCATATGTTCTGTTGTTTCACTGCATTAAGACACATGCTGCTTCCATTGTAAGGTAATGTAGTGTGATGTATTGTGTATTTATAGTTAAAGCTAAAAATTGAACTTTTCTAGCAGCAGAGAACAGTAATAGCCCTGCAGGATATACCCTAGCTCACAGTACAGCCAGTGCCCACAGTTTTAAAGTTGCACTGTACTGGAGACTGCCAGTCAACACCAGGGCCTCTAGTGCTGCTTACATGAGAGAAGTTGCACTAGCGTTTAGAAAATAGATGATTTGAGAGAGGAATGACCTTTCCTAAAATAAAAGAAAGATGAGGCATGCTTTTGAGGCTTGTTTTGCCATTGCCCACTTTGAAATGTCTTTGTGGTAGCTTTGTTCAGTCCTTTTTAAAGTGGCATTGGTGTGCTGACATTTCGAAAGGTGCATACCAGGAACAGTGTGCGAGGTCTTGTGGCTGAAGAATTTTGTGTCATGTCCTGACTTCATTACACTGCAGGAAAGAGGCTGAAGTGTGTATTTTAATGTCCCTATAACTCAGTAATCCTCATAGTTCTGTAACTTTATGTTGTTTTGAAGAAGACTACTTCCATTTTCTTGAGTAAAATGGAACTGAAAGATATTATTTATTTGGCTTTGTCAGGCTGGTAAGTTTCCTGCGTAAGTCAGGAAAAGCTCATGACATGCACTTAACATTTATGATAGAAATTTATTTATGCTAATTAATTTTTATCCTTTTTTTCATTGTAATAGTAAGTTACATCCATGTGATTTGATTATACCAGGGTACGTAATTAATTTCCATCCTTTCATCCTGGAATGTGAACTGCAGGGTTTGAGCTGCAAGAGGCACTACAACCTGCTGTTACGAGTCCAAATAATCACTGATAGTGCAATCTCCCAATATTCCTGCTTTTGTGTTTTAGTCTGCTGTTAAGTAGACTGTGTTAGGGGTTCTTTCTTGTGTAGTCAAGATACACTGACTGTAAGAAAAAGTACTCTTTCTGGACACTCATTCACTTCTCAGTCATACACCTTTTTTTGTTGATCTCACATGGCTGCTGTAGTCAAGATTTCATCCAATGCAGAGTTCAGGTTGATGATCTGAGGTCTCACGGAGCAGCCTTTTGGAGACCTCCTACCCTGGGGCTGAATGAGTATGAATCAAACTTGCATTCTTCTTTATCAAACTTCCATTTAAAATTGCGGGCTTTGATGTTTTTGTTTGTTGTGTACTTTACCTCTTCTGCAATTTGTTACACTTTTATGTAAGGTAGATCAAATGCTGCATGTAAAGCAAGGTTTGTATTTTAAACTGAATGTTCTGTGGAAGTACCTAGGTGCTACGTTCTTCCCTCCTGCTATAGCAGTTGTCTTTTTCAGTTCAGTGGGAGGATGTGTATTTTATCATGCAGTATGTCAGTGGATAATGACTAAAGCTAACTCTCAGTTTGTTTTCAGCTGTTAGTTTTGAAGAAATAAAACAACATCTGTAGAACGAAAGCATGCATTAATGGTGAGCACGTACGTTAAGATACCCGCTTTAGGCAGGAAAGCTGTACAGAGAATACTGCCAGAGGTTGAATCTTTGTACACCCTTAACTTTCTTACTTACCTCAGAGCTAATTACCAGAGTCCTCTGACAACTTAATTTTGGTTAATCCATATGGTTAGGATGTTTTGGCGGTTGAAAGAAATGGATCACACAGAGTTAACTGAACTTCATAAAAAAGAAACTCGAACTCATAGGACCTCCCAATTCAGTTTGATATAGAGCAGTCAGTCACTGTACCACAAATTTCCTTTGCACCTCTGGTCACTCAGCCCTACACAGTGGACCACTGCTGATTCCCTGCTGTCTCTCAGGACTGTCCTACTGATGCACACCGTGATAGCTCAGGATAGTCAGAAAAGGGAGCCCAGAGATCAAGTTCATGCTCAGTGAGTTTGGGAGCCAGAAGACTCCATGAGATTAGCAGAATATACAAATCAGACATAAAGTGACAGTGTATATAGTAATAAGGCTTCTTCCCATTTTCCACCTAAGCACAGGTGTGTAAGTCAAGTGTTTTAACTTGGATAAGGAGTGCCTTTGTTCTTACTCATTCTGCAGTGCAGTCTTGCAGTACGTGAAAACAGATGGTTTTGGTTGACAAGAAGATGCGCTCCGGCTGCTACTGGCATTCAGTTTATGGAATCTGACTGAAGCGAGTCCAAATAAAACCTCTCTGAAATGCCCGTTTTGTGGATGTTGGGTCCTCACAATCAGTCATTTGGCTCTGCAGACTTGCTGTTGCTGGGTATCACTGCTGACACAGGCATCGCCGTTCCTCAGTGAGAGCTGCTCATGTGAGGAGGGACTGTTTATCGATAATCTTCAAAATTATCCTTCACAAAAGTTTCTGGACAACTTTGAGGAAAGATTAGATTAATACAATATACTGTATAGTAAAAGATGCTCTTCAAGACAGGGTTATCCTTTTGCTATATGTTGCTACAGCTTGGTCTTTCACTCGCATTCAAAACATGCATATTGAGTCAACATTGTACAACAACTTGTAAAGAAAAGCAAATGATGAATTAGTCCATACTTAAGAATGCAATACTATATCTCTGTTTTCTCTCTCAGACTGTAATTTAGTTGTGGTAGGTGTTAAATTCTGATACACTCAGGATTGCATATTTACTCTTTTCTGTAGTTATTATGCTATTATGTTGGAAGACCCCACCAAAAAGTTGCAATTTAAGCAGCATTAAAGGAAACAGGCATTTTTACATCTGATGGTAGAATTTGTTTCCGTATCTTCTGACTCTTCTGCCAAACACCAAGAATTAAATCATCTATTAACAATAATTTGATTTCTGAATGGAAGTTCTGCAAACTTTTCTCATATTACTAAACCAGAAAAAAAAGGGCTGCAAAATGTGTAAGGCATAGTCTAATGTTCCAGGTGATGTCTACTGTAGGGAGTGGTTGTATGACTGATTACAGGTTCAGTTGTTGATTTTAGAGAGAGATTTCCTAAATATATCATATTATATTAACATATT
>Ga0181612_105370_pt1 | contig 14760 bp, 9 predicted proteins | sample HoacroProtozoa21_FD_119630 | JGI IMG/M metagenome (GOLD analysis project Ga0181612, IMG submission 119630) | Hoatzin crop microbial communities from Cojedes, Venezuel. Combined Assembly of Gp0051906, Gp0051904, Gp0051908 | reverse complement strand
TTTTTTTTTTTTTTTTTTTTTTTTTTTTTTTTTTTTTTTTTTTTTTTTTTTAAATTAAGCCAGAGGCAGAGCTGGAGCACGGAAACATCAGTTGCAGCTATAAACAAAGTTTTTAGAGAACAGGGGAGAACGAGAGCGCCAGAAAGCAAGGATTTACAATGGGAAAGTATGTCAGGCTTGACTCTAGGTGTCACTGTGAGCTGTGCCTACAATTCCGCAGCTCCATTTCCACTTCTGTTCAGTGACCCCCACTTTCCAGCCGCCTTCCTCCTCTCTGTTCCCCCCATCTCTCTCTCTCTCTCTCTGATTCACTCTCTACCACACAGGCGTGCATGCGGAGAAGTGTATGACAAATAATAGCCGGAAGCAAGGAAATTACAGTGACCATTAGAGAACATAGCATTGCTTTAAGTTAATAGATGCTTAATAAAAATGCTGCTTAATTGAATAGTTGTGATGTATGATACCTTGCTTATGTGAAGCCTTGGAGAGCAAATGGGTAAAAACATTAGCTAAGCTTTCTTTTGCCCATTTGTATATGGCTACAGGTAAGAGCAGAAGGTAAACACCAGCAGACAAGATACTCTTCCAGTCTTGCCAATCTGGATTGGGCAGAGGCATTCCTAGATCATTTTAGGGATTAGAGACTTGATTGTAGGCACGAGGTGTTCTGGCAGACTTTGAAACTGTACCCACCTGTATAGATACCTGCGAAAGCAACCCCTATCTCTTAATGTTTTCTCTTCACTAATACTCAGTTAACTTCTCAATTTATGATTTAGAATACTTTCCTACAAGATCCACTTAGAGAATACTAACTAATGACATACAGCAACATCATTAAACACTTTAGTGCCTCAGGGTAACAGACTACAATGCATCCTGCGAAGTAGCACTTAGAGGATCTATGAACATATTCTGTCACCTTGCAATCTTTTATAGTGTAGCCCTGGGAATGTGCAGGGAGATAACATGCAGCAGAATAGAACAAAGTCTGCTGGAGTCACACTCTCCTGAACGTGATGAATTATCAAGATGCTGTATGTTTCGTGGGTAGGTCACAAACAGATGAACTTATGAGCAAGTCTAAATGCCTTCTTATCACACATAGGCAGAACACGGTTTTCATGGTGTTACTAAGAGTATGATGTTACTTTTAAGTGACTTTGTGCAGCGATGAGTACTTTGGCCCTAATTAGTAGAAGTAGTAAGAGTCTTAGATTTAAATCACAAACAGAAAAATAGGTCATCTAATATTTTAATTCACCCCTCTGCCAACCCTAAATTATTCTTTGCTATACATATTCTAACTTTTTTCCTGTATCACTTTAAATTTCCTAAGCAACATCTTCCATGATTTGATGGTTTTTTCTTTTGAGTTTGCTTTTTTAAGTGGAATTTAGTAGGATTCTCCTGAAGGTCAAGGGCAATTGGTAAAGCTGCTTTGTAGAACTCCATTTCGTTTTTGATTCAGGCTCCTCCGACAGTGCTGAATCTCGAATTTGTGTAGCATCTTGTGGGAAATGGAAGGCAATCTGCAAAGTACAGATTCTTCTGGCAAATCTTGCTTGTTGCTAGATGCAACTTCTAAACCATCTCTCATTGGTTTTCATCCTTGCCTGATGGCTGCATCGCGTACTGTATGTTCAATATGGTGATGACTCCGAGATGCACCCTGTCACTAATCTACTCACTCGTGGCTGCTGTGATTATCCACTGTCTCTATCAAATTACTCTTGGACAATGTCATCAGTGTAGTCTCACCTCTGAATGGAACAGCCCTTTTTTCTGTTTTTTTTTTTTCTAATCGGGATTAAGCAGTCAGATCTGATGACACTTCACACAAGCATAGTTGTTTGAAAACATACTGTCCGTTCAATCACAGAAAGTGACAGTGTGCACTCCATCAGTGCCACGGCTGCCTTTTATGCCTGCTCTGACATGCTTTAAGATAAATAGTTCAGAGAAAAATTATTTACAGTAGCAAACTACTTTTGCCAAATGGTGAACTCTATATAGTTCTTTATTCTCCCCCTTTATTTTCTTTTAAAAGGAAAACATAACAGGGATTAAACTGGGGGAGAGTTGAGTAGGTTTCCTAGGATGAATATTTTTTACTGGGGCCAAGCTGAAGTTCCTGTATATTTAGAGCAAAGGAGTGGGTGTGAGGAAACATGTCTAAGCTCCCTGCTCCCATCTCTGTGCCCAGTTTCTCTCTCATGGATATTATAGAGGCTTGAGTGGGAGTTTGGTTTTTTTCAGTATGTGGGAGACAGCCAGTGGCAAAAGAAACCTGCGGAGTTGAGCACACCACACGATTGCATCTCTCTAATCTCTTCCTTTGTGCTGCCCTTTGGGCACCATAACCGGTCCGGTTATGGTGCAGACCGCTCAGGGGTGGCAGGGACGTGAGAGAGGGACCGGCAATGTGTGTCTCGTCATGCGTGAGGAAGGGCTTCCCCAGGGAGCCACAGTGCACAAGGTGTTCATTGAGTGGGGACTGAGAGAACTGTCGGCGTAAGCCAACGTCTCATCATCCCAGATTCAAAGGCATGATCCCAAGTCACAGCAGGTCCTCACGCGCTGCCTGCATCGGGTAGTAAGAAGGCCTGAGGTCACTCCTATCCTGTCGCTGCACCAGAGACTGCGGGGAGGCCAGAACGGAGCCTGCGCTGAGCCAGGGGACAGAGCAAAGATCCCTTCCAAGAGCTGCAAGTTCTAAAGCTCCAGGAAAGAGCTGTCACGTACTGTAGGAGACATGTAAAGACATAGGAGATACTTCTCTGCAGGTCTGGTGAAGTGTTGTATGGCTTTCGTAGCACATATTTGCTCTTGCAGCAGAGCTTAGGGATGAGGAATGTTTCTAGCAGGGGAAATGCAGAGGAAGAATCTTACTGGAAAACGTTGTCAGTCATAGCAGAAATTTTCAGTAAGTGTGGGTGGGTTTTTTTGTAACATTTTCTAGTGCTGAGTGCAAGTAATGCAGCATTTAAATTTGCTTCATCTCAGATGATTCACTGAAGGTCAGGTCTCTTGAAGTAATATTTTCTTTCTTATCTGCACCTAATCAATCATGTCATATAGAAAAAGTCCAAGCAGTTGTATCTGTGCTGTAGTACAATATTAGACAATATAACAATATTAGACCAATCAAAATAAACTAATCACATATTAGAAATTATTTTAAAGTGCTACCACAAAAAAAAATACACACAAGCTACCAAATCACACAGATAAAATAATGCTTATCGGTCATTACAGTGGAGGAAGTCGCAGAGTTTTTTCTTCTTCTATGATATTTAACTGGCTGGCTTCTAATATTTCTTTTAATGTTTGCTTTTGTCTGGCAGGAATGTGAAAAAATTATGCAAAGCTATGGTTCACATAGAACAAATACAGATTGCAAACTGTATAATGTTATCCTGGCCTGCTGTTTATAAAGCAATGAATATGCCTGCGAACTCTGTATGCTGATGATTTTTTCAGCCAGGTTTTTATCTGGATGAATGACCTTTGCTTTTTCTAATTATTATTTTACACAAGCAAATAATTTACCTTTATAATCATAAGCAGTCATCAAGAAAGACCCTTGGCAGGTGCTGGCATATTGTACTGTTCGTATCATTCAGTAAATAGCCTTTTTCAGGTTCGGGTGTCGTTTCTAGGTCTTATACGTTGCTCTGCACAGAAATAATGTGAATTAAAACTTAAATCAAGGCAAATTATCTCAATTGTTTATATATGAGTTTGCATAAAATCACAGGCTTCCCTAGCTGCTGATCCAGGCCTGTTCAGTAGACAGCTTAATGGTTCTGATGCAGCTGCTACTCAAGAGCAACTGAGGAAATCAGACTCTTCTCACCAGCACGAACCGTTGCCAGCCTTACGCAGAGTCTGAGCACTTGGAGAAAATCTCCTAGTGTCTCAGTCAATGCGCCCAGAAGGGCATTGCAACCAAGTGGTCAGTTTGCTCAGCCATAGCCAGTTAAGCAGAAGCGTGTGAAAAGGCTTGCTCAGTTTCTTCACCATTTCAGTCTTTCTGAATGTCTTAAAGGTCAGACTCTGTTTTAAAACACTTACAATAGAATGGCAGTGGCTGAATTGCTGACAGCATAGCATGCAACCTTGCTCAAGTAGTGTAGCGTTAGTCTGGAGACAACATGGGGTAGTTCGGAAACACCTGAGCTGTTTCAGCAATAACACCAAGCTTTCATGCTTCAGCTCTTTCTGATACAGCTGCTTGTCTCACAAACGCGTGTCTAAAACTGCTGTGAAAGTCACTTCAGCTGCAGGCTGAGCAGAAGTCTACTGACTTTTCATGTGATGGTATAATGTCAAGTAATAACGTGCACTTCACTGTCGGTTGGGAATTACAACTTGGGAGCCCCGATCTTTGGAAATGAGAAGAGACCCGTGCTTCAGGGGAGGGTGCCCTTCGCTTCACTGTGTTTTCCTTCTCTGACCAGTTGTGCAGTTGCTAAGACTCCTAGCAGAAGGACTATTTCTGCTCTCTGTGTTACCGGACTTTTCCCACTTCTTTTCCATCTCAGGAACAAATTCATTGCTTTTTCCAGTTAATACATAGCAGTGCTACACAACCCATTCTTTCTGCAGAATCTGCTGCTGCTCTGCATTTCTGCATAAGAGTGAATATAATAGCCATGTGACATGTTGACAAGAGTAATTATACCCAGAGGGGTTGGTAATTTATGTTGGGTAGCAGGTGGTATCATTTCCTGGTTAGTCCGTACCCTAACTTGTTATTATCTATGGCCATCATCAGCTAGAGTGACACCTACAGAGGAGACCTCGGAGCTCGCAGCAGGAGCCAGAGTTGTTCCATGTGAGTGTAGATCGAAGGAATTCCTACTGTCCTTCACACTGTGTGTAACATAACCTTTGATAACGTAGTAGGCTAGGCAAGACATGACTCATCTCATTGACTTTCCCCTCTTGTACGTGACTTTTTAACAGGTTGCTTGACAGAGAATGTGTTGCTACTTACTTTCGTCCACCACTGACTCAGTCATGTATAGCATGCCATCTAAATAGCTACTGTCCCTATGCAAATATTTTTTACCACAATATTTCTTTGATTTGGCAATTTACTTCATTGCTTGTTTCTGAGATGAGCACCCCATTGTTTTGAGAGCTCTACATACACATAATTAGGGACAGAATCTTGCTCTGACAAGCTTTTGCCCCTAAAAGAAGATAAAGAGAGGAAAATGATGCTTTCATGTTGCAAATGGAAAAGGGATGTGACAAAGAGGTGAGGATAAGTAAATTGCCCAAGAAGGTCACACAAGGGATCTGTGACAGAGAAAAGAGTTGATCAAGTTATTAGAACAGCCAAATATACTAGCCTTAAAGACACACTCATCCCTATTTTCCTTTTCTTTTTTTTTCTTTAGAATCCTCCTGAACTGTTATATTCCAGCTCAAGCAATCCATCACTGTTCTAAAATTGTACTACAATCTCCTCAGTCTTGTGAATCTCTCTGGACTCCTGAGCACATGCAAATCTAGATCCATAGTCTTCTTTGATCTTTGAGGTTTTGTCAGCTCCTCCGATTTCCAGTTTTAGCTTTCCCACTCATTTCTTCCAGTTCTTCAATCTCTCCCTAATCCTTGAGATTCTTACTTTTTTCTTTTTCCTTCCTTTACCAGCCCTGATAATACTGACTTTTTCTCATAACTGGTGTTATAAACTTGTTTTATCTCCTCCCAGATCCCATCTATTTTCCTTTTCCTCTGTGTTCTTCTGTTCGTTTTTTAAACATCATTTTCTGAACTTCCTCAAAATGTAGCCACTGCTTATGTCATTCACTTATTTTAGAAAGCAACAAGCTCAACATGTGAGATCCTGCAGGTTCATTCTAATCTTGTTTACTTCTCTAGAATCAAACAGCAGAGTCTTCTTGGTCACAGGTCCAGGTATGCGATCCTGAATTGAAGGTGTTTACAGCAGCTGCCTCTCTGTTTCTGTGTGGTTTCTGTGCTGCATATGTCTGCTGTGTGTGAATATCCAAGCTAGCTCCAAACAAGTGTATCCTCTTGGTGCTAGAGCTCTGCCTAGCACCACATATACATGGCTATAGTATTTAAATTATTCTGTAGGTGAGACTGTGGGTTCCTCAAGTAGTTGCAAAAGTTTCACCCTACACTTGGATTCTTGACATTTACCTTGTATAGCTGTTACGATTCTTGAGATGGTATTTCTATTAATCCATGGGCTGGAAATATTGCTGAATGTGTTGTATATTTTGTAGGGTTTTTTGAGGAGATGGTGGTTTTTTTAAAGAATTTTTTTAGATAAATTGTAGAAAGAGTGTTTAAAGATAATGGCAAAGAGCTCACAGTGATTCTCATAGATATTTTCATAATTAGAAGATGGCATTGTCAGAGCATTCACAGTATTCCTCAGATGAAGACATGGAATGCCCAATATAGTGTTATCCTTTCTATTGATGTTAATCAATTCCTAATACAATAGTGACTGTTCTGTACTTGTATAGGGTCATACACAGAATCACAGAATGTTAGGGGTTGGAAGGGACCTCTGTGGGTCATCTAGTCCAACCCTCCTGCCGAAGCAGGGTCACCTACAGCAGGCTGCACGGGACCTTGTCCAGGCGGGTCTTGAATATCTCCAGAGAAGGAGACTCCACAACCTCCCTGGGCAGCCTGTTCCAGTGCTCCGTCACCCTCAGAGGGAAGAAGTTCTTCCTCATGTTCAGACGGAAAAGTCGAACTTCTTAAATTTAGATCTAACTCCAAAAAAGCGTTTAAGAGCTCATGCTTTATTGAAAGGGGGTTTAGGATTCCTTCATACCAAACTGTGTAAGTCTTTTGCTGGTCAATACTACAGAAACAATGATTATAATATAAATGACATATGCTTTAACTTTTTACATTTCTTTTTCTCTTTTCTTGACAGGAACTGTCCTGAAATTACTATAGAAAAGTTATTGGAGGGGGCCTGAACCCTAAAACCTTGGGGGGTCTTCCTTAGACAGTCAATGAACTTAGGACAACTATAAACAGTAATACTATGCCCCCAGTAGATCAAGCATTTTCTGGGCTCACCCAGTTTCATATCTGTTTCTAAGACAGCCATAGCCTTAGTTCAAAGCTCATTCTTTTGGGACTCTTGAAAAGCTGTATACTACAGTTACCAAATACTACTAATTAGGTAGGCATCCACTGTAGGTTTGTTGTTATGGAAAGCACATTAAATGTTTCACCTGGCTGAATTAACTTTTGTATTTGATTTACAGTTTTCTTATTGGGGAGGGGGATTTTTTTTTCCTTTATTTTTAAGAAAGGGTATGAAAAGGATTCAACACCAGTTATGAAGGTTATTCTCTCTATCCTTCTGGTAGCTGCCTGGAGAGTGCTGAGGAATAACACAGAAGTATTTCTAGGAGAGAATTTGAGGCAATCCTCTAACAGAGTGACAGAAGATTATCTGGATACAAGTTCCTAGTCAGAATAGATTTTCTGTCTATCAAGTGAGATCCAAACCAGTTCTTTCAAGAATCACTAATTCTCATAGCATTCAGGCTTTTAGCAATAGTTCACCAAGCACTGAATAAAAAGCTTTTTGTAAAACTGACCAGGATTGTAAGAGCTCTGAAGCTTTGATCAGTAATTAAACAGACACATACAGGCTGAAGGTTCCCATGAGTGACTGAGTTATGATTTTCTTCCCACACACACCCCTTTTTCTTCTTTTTTTCTTTTTCTTTTTTTGTCTTTTATGAATAAATACAATGCTTCAATATGACAGGTAAATTGCTGGGCATGTCAAATTTTGTTACCTTGACTACTGCAGCCACTTCCTTTCTAACCTTTTGTTTCTGTTATTGCACCCCTCAACTTCATCCAGCAACTGTCATCAAAATAATTTTCCTTTGTCAGTGCTCGGATCATATCATTCCTCTGCTCTATAGCTCCCTGCATTGCTGTCTTATCTTCTTCTGAATCAAACCTATATGTTTTATCTCAGCTGACAAGGCCTTTTAGAAACCTACTTACATTTAAGTTTGAGATAGTAATTAGATCTCTGATTCAAGTTTATTTTTCTCTGAATCACCTTTCCTGGACATAGTTATTGTGAAGTTTTGAACTCATGATGAACTCAGTCCCAAATAGCCAGGAAATGGAAGCACACAGTGCACCTTTAATATGTGCTCTACCTTGTGCTTTACTATGCTTTACCTCCAGGAGTTGAGGTAAACCAAGAGACAGAGAACCCCCACTACAGCTGTGCATTTACTTATTTTGTCATTTGCCTGGCTAACCAAAATACTGAAAAGAAAATATCTGGGACAAGCCAAACTTAATTTTTTCTTATTGTAATAGCAACAAGAAAAAGGGACATTTCTTTCTGGTTCAAACAAAATGTTTGATTGAAACACAGTGTTATAATGGGAGGACAATTTCTTCAGAAGTCTATTTCAAAAGGAAAAATCATTATGGTGAAAATAGACTATTTACTTTTTCAGCTTTTTTTTTCTGGCTAAAATGTTGCAACGCTCAACAGGATTTTGTGAGTAATCACATTTTTCATTGATATAGCTAAAAACAAATCCAATGAGTCCATTTGGTACTCTCAATCTTTGTAACATTTTTGCCTAAGGATTTGACTGTGCATGCAAATCTTCCTGCTAGTAATAATACATAATACTCCTGTGCAGCAAGGAATACTGTTGCAGCTCCTGAGACTAGGGCTATCTAATCTGCACTTATGTTAGACCTATGTTTTACAGGTCCAAATGACCTCAGCAGTTACAGACAGACATAAGCACTCTGCTTGGAGGTTCATTTACCCCTCCTCAGCTTGGAATTTCTCTGTACTGAACAAATCTTCTGGGTCTCTTGTGCCACCACACCGCCCCTCCCTCCCCCCAGTATCTCACAACGTTTCATGCTGCTTTGTTTTGAAGAATGACCAGAGTTCAGGTATAAACTGGTATTGAGTATTTCAAAACAGAATCTTATCTACAGGCTTCAAGACATCTTCTCAATTCCTTCTCCAAAGTTTTTTTTTAGTACATCTGAAAGGGACCTTTATTATTTACTTTCACAAGCTCTTTTAAAAAGGGAAAAACGACGAGAAGTTTTTTTTCATCTGAGAGATAGCAAATCATTTGACAAAATTTGCCCATGTTACAAATAGATAAGCAAAGAATCATTAAAACAATCTTGGGATTAGATATTTTGGAAGCCATATCTAATCGTAGAAAGTAAATTACAAAAGAATCCAAGATGACACAGATGAATTGATTTTCATACATTGATATCGGCATGGGAATTTAGCCAACTGATAGCATCAGAAGTCAATTTACAACTTTAAATAATACTTTTCTTGGTAGTAACACACTTAAGGTTTAGGAGTTAAGTGAGGTGAGCCAAGAAGGTATAAGAGGGTTTTCTGTTTCCGTTTTTCTTTTTTCACTTTTTACAATGTGGAACAATTCCATAAGAAGGTTCAAAATCAAAATGAATCTAATAGTCTTTTCCTACAGCATTTGAAGCAATAAAACAAATTATGGAAGAATTAGCAATTCCTACCGCATAGCTAGGAGAAAATTATGCAGAAAAAAATCCCACAAAAGAACTTTTCACATTTACAGATCAATAAATTGTTAACATATTAACTTAGAACTTAACCAAGGCCAAGGACGGTTTCTTCTGGACCGAGCCATTGCAGTAAGTCACTCTTCTAGCTGCTCACCCCAATGCCCTGCTGGAAGTTATTGCTACCACTGATCTGTCAGGAGCTTAGTTCATATATGTATACCTTGTAATCTGCTTCAGGCAAGAACAGTCAGACAAACTGGAGCCACCATTGTACACTGCTTAGGGAAACCTGGCTGATTTTTGCCTGAAGCAAATGAGTGACACTTGCTGTTCTCCTGATATTAATGAAGAATTGGAAGCAATCACTTCCACTGGCACATCTATGTCAGCTGGGAAGGCATTTGTCCAGAGCGCTGGACAGAGCTTGATTTTGCTTCTCTTGCTCTGACAACGTAATACCATATTATGCAAATATTGTCATGGCTTAAAATAGCACTGTAACTTTAGACATTTTGTTTAATAACAGAGTCACTTTTACATAACTGTCATTCTGCGGACAATCCCAATGATGTCAGTTATCAGAAACCTATCACCTTCAGTCCTGAAGTCAAAATTATTAATCAGAAGCATAAACAAAAAATTAAATCTGTGGAACTTTCAAATATTAGGGAGGTAGCATGCTTCAGAAAACGCATACAAATTCTTATTTTACTACATTTCCACTTTCACTGACAGTGTATGTGTTACAGCTTAAACAGATTGGTCTGATCCTTCATAGATGAATATAGGAAGTCCTGTGTTCTTCAGTTTATGTCAGGGAAAAGAATTATGTATATTACAGGCCTGTTCAGTGGATTCATCTAAAATTTCTGAAATTTAAAGTATATCCCTCCCTTTCAAACAGAATGGCATAGTCTGGCTTTTCTTTGTTGTTATAATTAAATCAAATGAAATTCAGGGGGCATGGGTGTGAGCAAGACAATGAGAGCAAATAATCAAGGGCCTGACTAAAGAGAAATTTTTGGGATCATAGGGTAGTTCATGTTGGAAGGGATCTAAGGGGGTCTCAACTCCAATCTCCTGCCCTCAGCAGGGTCACCCAGGTGATCAGACCTGGTTGCTGGAGTTTCGTCCAGTCAACACTTGAAGAACTCCAAGGATCAAGACTTCACAGCCTCTATGGGCCAACTGTGCCATTGTCTGACTGTCCTCATGGGACAAAAAAAAAGTCCTTATATCCAGTCTGAACCTCTCCTGTTTCAACTTGTGCCTGATGTCCCTCTGCTGCCCTGCACAGCTGTGAAGAGTCCAACTCTGTCTCCTCAGTGACCTCCCTACAGGCACTGGGAGCTGCTATGTTCCCCAAAGCCATCTCTGCTCCAGCCAGACTGAGCCTAGCTCCTTCAGCCTCTCTTCACAGGGCAAGTACTCCAGTCCTCACCATCTCAGTGGCCTCTCCTGAAATCCTTCCAGCTTCTCGATGTCTTTCCTGTAGCAGAGTGTTGCCCACTGTGGAGCAAGAGAACTTTGGCCAGCTCTGTGTGTGTGACTGAGATGGTCAGTACCAGCAGCTGGTGTGGGGCTCTCATCCTTGGGTCTCATATGCCCAGGTGCCATCAACAGGGGCCCAGGGGCAGCTACTGGGCAGACTGGCTGTCTGAGCCCAGCTGTTGGAGGGATCCGCATTGTGAATACCTGTATATATCTATAGATACAGATATGCGTATATATTCTTACTAACGAACCTCCATCCTGCTCAACCAGAGAGGAGAGCAGGATGAGGCTTTTGGTGCTGTTTGTGTTTTTGGGAGTACTTTGAGTACTGTTGTGTGTCTGTGATCCATGTGACCAGCTGGGTATATATGCATATAGGTATACATGCATGCATCTATGTACGTATATATATAACTGTGCTCTGTGTGTGGCTACTGGGAATACATGTTCAGCTTCACTACAGGTTGGACATGGGGGCAAGGAGCTGGGGCACCTCACCTCTTTTACATTGTTGGGTTCAGCCTGATCTCCCCTAATATTAAACTCTGAAAAAACTGCTTAGAAGAGCTGACGAACACTGCGTTACTGAGAACTTATTACAGGAAACTATCTTGCAATACCAGGAAAGTGATTTGAGAAAGTAGTCAGCCATTACACAAAGCCACAATAAGTATGTTTTTGTCAGTGACATGCATTTTTAATTGTGACTTTATTTCTAAATCTCTGTTTTTAGAAAAGGAAGATGGACGTGATCAGAGAAAAATCATGCATCAGTTCGTAAGTTGATATAAATCAACAAAGCTCTCTTAAAACCATGTATATAGTAGATAAAGTATTTTAACAACGCTTGTAATAACATGATCTTTGATCAGACACGGGAGGATGGAGGTATTGTTATCCAAAGTAGGTTGTCCTCAGACACTGTTGTCATAGACGTCCACTGTACAGCCCTACCCTTGCTGGTTTAAAACCATGCAAGAAATTAATCTTATCTAAACAATGTGCCTTTGTCTAATAAGCAGGAGATGTTGTCAAGAGCAGAAGTTTAACTGGTGTATTACTAGCCTGGTGAGTAATCCATGAAGAAATGCTTAGACTTGCCAGAAGATATAAGTAACTAGTGGAAAGGTAATTCCAGCAGGGGGAGATTGAGACCACTGAGTCACAGACCACCTACCCCATTCATAGCCCAGACCCAAAGATGAAGAAACTGAGCATGCGTAAACAATTTACATACTAGGTGAGAAGGTTTTAACCAATAATTTAATAAAATAACAATGCATATGTATTAGGAAGTTGAATATATTAATGCTTTGTGTATAAATAACTGTTGATTTGGAAGATTTGGGTGTGCTGTCTTGGAAGAGACACCCATATCTGCACAAATACGTAATAAAATACCTCTGATCTGTGTGTATGTTGGCATATTGCACATAGGTAAATGAACTCTAGGATCTGGGACAGCAGTATCAGGATATGAAAATATGCTAGGATTTGGTAGGTGGACAAGTGGATTGCACTTTTCTCCTGGCTTCTACTTTTAAATAATTTAAAGAAAACTCAGAACATCGTAATTGCTGATTTTTAGGTATTCTGTCTCCCAAAGAATGGATCTAAAAATATATATACTAAGAAAAGAATACAAGCTTACTAGATACCATGTCATCTAATTTCGTCATATTGACTCTTCCATGAAGACAGCAAAAGGGATTCTTTCAATGCATGCTTTCAACAGTGGGATGTGTTCTGTCATGTGAAGTCCATTTCAGCAACACATGAAAGTAAAGCTGCAATATATTAAACTGGACCCCCAAAGCAATTACTACAAACGTAATTAACAAATTGAATTAAGAACCATCAAGTATTCGTCAAGAAGATTTTCCTTTTCATTAATCTCTCTAATCACGTAATCCTCAGAGTACCAACCAAGTTGCTTGGTCACATAAAATATTATGAGGATAATTGAACTAAAGAGACAACTGAAATTCTTTTTAGTATTCACTCATTTGAAAGTGATAAAAACTAGTAGTACCAGTGTTTCACAGTAAAAGTGTTTCTGAATTTCCTACTATATCTTATAGGCCACAAACTGGATGTGTCCAAAATTTAATTTCTTCCATTATTTGACAGAGGCATTAGGACCTCCCAGCTCACAAATATGTGCTTTGCCTGGGCAATAAGACCATTCATGTTCTTTAATAGCTAAGGAGTGTCTTACTGCTGGAAAAAGATGCAATCCCTTTCCTACTGTCTTGTTATTAGTTGCAAATTTATTGGATATTTATAATCAGAATTATATGTGTTCAATCACTCTTTCATTCTCGGTCCCAGAAATTATATGTGAGTTTCCAGGTTCCATATATGCATGAAAAAGATTTCTTGAGTCTTCTTCTAGGAACCCAAATTTTTTTCAAACATGTTTATCTGTGCACTCAAGAAAACCAATACATGTATAAAATTTTTGAGACAAATCAGAAGCTAATGAGATAAAATAAAAACTTACAATGTCCCACTTCTTTCCTATATCTTGAAGGACCTGGACATCAGTCAAAACCTGCAAAGTTTCCAGCTTTATTGTGTCAGGTCTGTTTCCAAATAGAAGATTTATTGGCTCATCCATTTACATGAGGGCATCCTTGCCATTTGCCATACTGGTTACATTGCATAAAATAAATAGAATTTCAGTCCCTCGGGGACTTTCATATGGGCCTTACATCAAATGCACATCTTCAGGGTCACAACTTCATCCTTTTAGATGCACATGAATCCATTTGAAGTCAAAATTGTGTGTATTTCATCATCTTTAATTGCACAGATAAAGCTTATCCCGTATTATCTAATTGTAAACATTTGAAGTCAAGACCTCTTTTTGGAAAATAACTGTCAATAGTCCTTTGGAAGCAAGATCATGAGTTTTACTATTCTAGTCTCTCTAAATCATAGGAGGACAATTTATCAGACAGAGCACTGCATAATTTGTGGCAGTAACAAATCTCTAGACACTCAATGAAAGAAATCTGTGTCTCACTCTTGAAGGGCTGTTTTCTCATCCTAGCAGATGCAGAGCAGGTTTTGCAGCATGTTTGCCTCTCAGTAACTGGCCTTGAGTAGGTGAAGACTGTGATCTAAATTCAGTATCCTTACAAGTTGTTTTGGAGAGGTGATTTGAGCTACATTGTTTCAAGCTGCAGATGTTGCCTATTCGGACTTCTGTAAGGCTTTTGACACGATCCCTCATAACACCCTTCTCTCTAAACTGAAGAGATATGGATTTGATGGGTGGACTGTTCAGCAGATGAGAAATTGGTTGGATGGTTGCATGCAGAGGGTAGTGGCCACCAGCTCATTATCCCGATGGAGACTGGTGAAAAGTGATGTCCCTCAGGGATCCATATTGGGACGAATACCATTTAATAACTCGTCCATGACCTAGACAGCAGGAATGAGTGCACGCTCAGCAAGTTTGCAGATGACAACAAGCTGAGTGGTGTGGTTGACACACCAGAAGGACAGGATACCATCCCGAGGGAACTGGACAAGCTCAAGAAGTCAGCCCTTGTGAACCTCATGAGGTTCAACAATGCCAAGTGCAGGATCCTGCACACGGGTCAGGGCAACCCCTAGTATCAATAGAGGCTGAGGGATGGAGGGATTGAGAGCAGCCCTGCCGAGAAGGAC
>Ga0181612_134483_pt1 | contig 14761 bp, 13 predicted proteins | sample HoacroProtozoa21_FD_119630 | JGI IMG/M metagenome (GOLD analysis project Ga0181612, IMG submission 119630) | Hoatzin crop microbial communities from Cojedes, Venezuel. Combined Assembly of Gp0051906, Gp0051904, Gp0051908 | reverse complement strand
CTCTATACACCATTATCTCCACGGCAACCAGTTTTGCCCGTCCGTGCGGTGTTTTCGCGAGCATCCAGCGAGCGGGGGCACCGCAGCGGCGGGCGCAACGGGCAGCCTTTATCTCGTGCCGCTTAGAGTACGGCACCGCACGGCGGGCGCAACGTGCAGCTTTCATCTCGTGCCGCTTAGAGTACGGCACCGCAGCGGCGGGCGCAACGAACAGCCTTAACCAAGTGCAGCATACGTGCTTACCATCTTAATTCCATGCACGCAATACGCTTCACTCCCTCTTCTGCCTGAACTCCTTATCGGCCTTAAACTCAGCTTCAAACTCCTTACTATCCGCCTCCACATTTTCCGAATTAACATCCCAAGGATTATCCACCAGCACCCGCTCGTACTCCGCCAGCTCCTCCGGATGCCTCTTAAGCCTCTGATAAATACTCGTCTTCTCCGCCTCTCCGCTATCCTCGACCACCGCCCGGCTCCACGGATCCACCTTCGACGCATGCTTGTAGCTCTCAAGCGAAACAGGCAGCTGCTTCTTCGAAATATTCTTGATGACAAGCGTCTGCACGACCGCCATGACGATCGCGCACAGCGGCACGCCGACGATCATCCCCGGCAGGCCCCACAGGCCGCCCGCCGCGAGAATCGCGACAAGCACCATAAAACTCGACACGCCCACCGAATTGCCCAGGATCTTCGGCCCGAGGAAATTCCCGTCGAACTGCTGCAGGACGAAAATAAAAATGATAAAGTACAGTGACTTAAGCGGGTCCACGCAGAACACCAGCACCGCCGTCGGAATCGCTCCGATAAAAGGCCCGAAGAACGGGATGATATTCGTAAGCCCGATGACGAACGAAATAAGCAGCGTGTACGGCATCTGAAGGATCAGGCAGCCCACGTAGCAGATCACCCCGATAATCGCGGAATCGATGATCTTGCCGATAAGGAAGCCGCCGAATTTGTCGTCGATAAAGCGCAGGTTCTTCAGGATCCTGTTGCCCACGGCAACATTCGAGAAAGCGTAAATGAGCCTCTTAAAACGCGCCGCAAGCGACTCCTTGTAGTAGAGCCCGTAGACCGACACGATAAGCCCCAGGAAGACGTTCTTGAAGAAAAAGAACACCCCCATCGCGCTGTCCGTAACCTTCTCGTAGATCACGTCCAGCTCCGCCGAGCTGAAATAATCCGTGATAAAAGCCCTGAAGTTCTCGATGTATTCGTCGAGCATTTCCGAGGTGATGAAGAACCCCTTGCCGTTGCCGGCCGCCGCGCCCGAGTTAAGGTTCTTAAGCCACGCCTTGATATTCTCGCCGTAAGTCGGAAGGTTGTTCGCGATATTCTGGATGCTCCGGATCAGCTCGGGGATCATCAGCGCGACCAGCCAGTAGACGACGAAAAGCAGGATGAAAACCGTCAGCAGCGTGCTGATGAGCCGCACCGCCTTCACGCCCCTGTTCTTCAGCGGCTTCTTCGCCTTCTTGAAAATACTGAAAATGCCCTTCTCGATGACCATCTCGGGCGCGTTCAGGACGTAGGCGAAGCCGAATCCGTAGAGAATCGGCGCGATGATCTCGAAGAACACCCCGATCGCGCCGAAAAAGCCGTTCATCCTGGAGACGAACAGGTAAAAAAGAATAGAACAAGCGACCACCGCAAAAGCGGCGACCGCGTAGACCTTCACCTTCTTAATGTCGGGGTCTTCGCCCCTCTTCCTTTCATTTTCAGACATGCTTTTTACAGTTCCCCCTCGGGAAGAAGCTTCTTCATCTGAGCGGCCCGCAGGATCGACTCCGCGCAGCCCTCAGTGCCGAACGAAGAAGAGGAAAGGCAGATGTCGTAAGAGAACGACGAGCCCCACTTCTTGTCCGTGTAGTAGTTGTAGTAGCTGCTCCGCTTCTTATCCGTCTTAAGGATAAGCTCGCGGGCTTTATTTTCCGAAATGCCGTTCTCGGAGGCGACGCGCTTCACCCTGAAGGCGAAATCCGCGTGCAGGAAGACCGACAAAAGGCGCGGGTCGCCGTCGAGCGCGTAGTCGGCGCAGCGGCCGACGATCACGCACGGCCCCTCCGCGGCCACCTTTTTTATCGCCTCGAACTGCGCGAGGAAAATCTTGTGGTCCAAAGACATCGCGGCGCCGGGCGCGTTGTTGTACCCCATCGAATACCCGTCCATGACGAGCGAGTAGAGGAAAGAATTGGTCGGCTTCTCGTCGCGCGCAACGAAAAGCTCGCGCGAAAGCCCGCTGACCTCCGCCGCCTTCTCCAAAAGCTCCTTGTCGTAGTAAGGCACTCCGAGCCTTTCGGCCAAGAGCCTCGCGACCTCTCTCCCGCCCGAGCCCGTCTGGCGGCCAATAGTTATAATCAGATTCGGCTTGTAATCCATGCGGAGATCCCCTTTGTTGATTTAGCACATCGTTTCGCGGGAAACTTAAACTGCACTTGTGCAATCAATACAAATTATAGGACATCCGCAAGTACAATGCAAGGCGGCCGCACAGGCATTAAGTACGCCTTAAATCGCCCAGCACCTTTTGAAAATAATCGGGCAGCGGCGCGGCAAATTCCACGTACTCGCCGCTCGACGGATGGATGAAGCCCAACGTCTCCGCGTGGAGCGTCTGCCCCTCAAGCTTCCATTTGCCGGAAGCGCCGCCGTAGAGGGCGTCGCCCAAAAGCGGGTGCTTTATGTGCTTCATGTGCACCCTTATCTGGTGCGTCCTCCCGGTCTTAAGGCGGAAGGTGCAGCAGGCGTGAGAGGCGAAGTGCTCCTCCACCTTGTAGGAAGTGTAAGCCTCCTTGCCGCCCGCGGGCACGACCGCCATCCTCTTCCGATTCTTCGGGTCGCGGCCGATATTGCCCTCGACGAAGCCCTCTTCCGCCCTGATGTTGCCGCAGACGATCCCGCGGTAGACGCGCTTTATGCTGTGCACGGCGAACTGCTCCGCCAGCGACCTGTGCGCCGCGTCGTTCTTGCAGGCGACGATCGATCCCGTGGTGTCCTTGTCGATCCGGTGGACGATGCCGGGGCGAAGCGCGCCGTTAATGCCCGAAAGGCTGCCGCGGCAGTGCCAAAGAAGGGCATTTACCAAAGTGCCGCTCTCGCAGCCGGGCGCGGGGTGGACCGACATCCCCTTCGGCTTATTTACGACGATTATGTCCTCGTCCTCGTAAATGATATCGAGAGGGATGTCCTCAGGAGCCGCCTCGATCTCCTCGGGCTCGGGGAGAAGCAGCTCCACCGTCTCGCCCTCAAGGAGGGCGCGGCTCGGCTTAGCGGAAAGATTGCCAACGGACGCGCGTCCGCCGGCAATCAGTTCTTTCAGGTATGAGCGCGAATAACCGGGAAGGCTCTTGGCAAGGAACTTGTCGAGCCGCACTCCCGCGTCATCCGCGCCGACTGTGAATAAAAGCTTCTCTTCCATCGCATTTACATCGCGTCGGCCGACTCCTGGTCGACCAGGCCGAAGCCCGCCGCGGAAAGAGCCTTCTCCGCCTTGGCGACGTTCTCGACGCGCATGATCATGTAGGCGTCGTTCTTGCCGCCGAGGGAGGCGTACATGTACTCGAGGTTGATGCCCGCTTTTTTAAGCGCGACGAGCAGGCGGTTTAAGCCGCCGACCACGTCGGGGATCTTCACCATGACGACGTCCGTCAGGCGGCAGATGTACTCGTGCTCCCGAAGGAGCGTCGCCGTGGCGTAGACGTTGTCGACGATCATCCTGACGATGCCGAAATCCTTCGTCTCGGCGAGCGAGAGGGCGTTCATGCCGATGCCCGCGTCGGCGAGGACCTGAGTCATCTCCTCGAGCGTGCCCGGCTTATTTTCAAGAAATACCGAAATCTGCTTAACTGCCATCTCTTCTCCTTTCGTCAGATCTTGCGCTTGTCGATGACGCGGACGGCCTTGCCCTCCGACCTCGTGATCGACTTGGGGGCGACGAGGTGGACCTTCGCCTTGATGCCGAGCATGTTCTTAAGGCCCATGGCCAAGTCGTCCTGCTTCTTTGCGACTTCGCCGATGTTGTCGGCGAACATCTCGGGGGTCATCTCGACTAGGACGTCGAGGGTATCGGTGTGGTTGACGCGGTCGACGACTATCTGGTAGTTGGCCGCGTAGCCGTTCTGAAGGAGCACCGCCTCGATCTGCGACGGGAATACGTTGACGCCGCGGATGATGAGCATGTCGTCGGAGCGGCCCTTCGGCTTTTTCATCCTTATGAGGGTCCTGCCGCAGGAGCACTTCTCGCGGGTGAGGGTGCAGATGTCGCGCGTCCTGTAGCGGAGGAGCGGGAAGGCCTTCTTGTCGAGCGAGGTGAAGACCAGCTCGCCCTCGGCGCCTTCGGGGAGGACTTCTCCCGTCTCGGGATTGATGATTTCCGGGAAGAAGTGGTCCTCGTTGACGTGCATGCCCTTCTGCTCGGAGCACTCGAAGGCGACGCCGGGGCCTGAGAGTTCGGTAAGGCCGTAGATGTCGTAGGCCTTGATGCCCATCGTCGCTTCGATGTCGCTCCTCATCTCCTCCGACCAGGCCTCCGCGCCGAAGATGCCCGCCTTAAGGGGTATGTCGTCAGGACCTAAGCCCATCTCCTTCATGCGCTCGCCGATGTAGGCAGCGTAGGAGGGCGTGCAGCAAAGGATCGTCGCGGACAGGTCCTTTATGAACATGATCTGCCTGTCGGTGTTGCCCGACGAGGTCGGCACGGTCAGGCATCCGACCTTGTGGCTCCCGCCGTGAAGGCCCGCGCCGCCCGTGAAGAGGCCGTAGCCGTAGGAAACCTGGCAGACGTCCTCCTTCGTGCCGCCCGCGGCCGTTATCGCCCTCGCGCAGCAGTCCTCCCAGAGGTCGATGTCCTCCTTCGTGTAGAAGGCGACGACGCGCTTGCCCGTGGTTCCGGACGTCGACTGGATGCGGACGCACTCGGAAAGGGGCACGCCGACGAGCCCGTAGGGATAGGCCTCGCGCAGGTCCGCCTTCGAGATGAAGGGGAGCTTTCCGAGGTCGTCGATGGACTTAATGTCGTCGGGGCTTACGCCCTTTTCTTCCATCTTCTTCCTGTAGTAGGGGACGTTCTCCCAGACGTGCTTTACCTGCTCTAAGAACCTCTCGTTCTGCAGGCTCTTCATCTCCTCGCGGGAAGCGCATTCGGCTTCCGGCTGATAATACCTCTCCATCGGTAAATGCTCCTTTCTTGCGTCGCTTGCAGTTATTGCCTGCCGCCGTCACTCGGCCGCGTTCTTGCCGAGCTCGAAGGCCTTTTTATTTACCTCGAGGAACTTCGGCGGGACGCAGGCCTCTATGGCCTCCTGCCAGGCCTCTTCACCGAAGCCGAAATAGTGCGAAAGCCGCCCTAAAAGGACGAGGTTGACCGCCTTCATGTTGCCGGCCTCCTCGGCGAGGGCGACGCAGTCGATCGCGTCGACCTTCGCGCCTTTTGCGCGCATCTTTCCGAGCAGGTCTTCAGGGTAGCTCGCCGCGCCGGTTACGACCGGCATCGGGTCGATCTGCTGGGTGTTGGTTACGATCTGGCCGTCGGCCTTTAAGAACGGAAGGTGGCGCGCCGCCTCAAGCAGCTCGAACGAGACTATGAAATCCGCCTCGCCCTCGTCGATGACCGGCGAGTAGACCTTGTCGCCGTAGCGGACGTAGGTCACGACGCTGCCGCCGCGCTGGGACATCCCGTGGACCTCGGACACCTTTACGTCGAAGCCCTGCGAAAGGAGCAAGTGGCCGAGGAGCTTGCTCGCAAGGAGCGAGCCCTGGCCGCCGACGCCGACAATCATTATATTTCCAGAGTTCATCACTCGGCCTCCTTTCCCGGGATGCGGAACGCGTCGAAGCGGCACATCTGCGTGCAGACCTCGCAGCCGACGCAGAGCGTCGGGTCGACGAAGGCCTTGCCGTCCTTCATGGATATCGCGGGGCAGCCGATCCTCATGCAGGCCTTGCAGCTCCTGCACTTGTCGCGGTCGACCGAGAGCGCGGGCTTCCTCTTGACGTACTTTAAGAGCGCGCACGGCCTCCTTGAAATGATGACCGAAGGCGCCGCCGCGGCAAGTTCTTCCCTCACCGCCGCCTCGCACTCTGCGAGGTTGTAGGGGTCGATGACCCTGACGCGCTCGATGCCCATCGCCCTGACGAGCGACTCGAGGTCGATCTTGCCCGCCGGCTCGCCGCGCAGGTTGAAGCCCGTGGTCGGGTTCTGCTGGTGGCCCGTCATGCCCGTAATGGAATTGTCGAGGATGATGACGGTCGCGTTGCTCTCGTTGTAGGCGATGTTCGCAAGGCCCGTCATGCCCGAGTGGACGAAGGTCGAGTCGCCGATGACGCATACCGTGTTCTTCTCTCCCTCTTCGCCGAGGGTCTTAGTAAAGCCGTGGAGCGCGGAGACGGAAGCTCCCATGCAGAGCGTCATTTCCATCGCGCTCAAGGGCGCGACGGCCCCTAAGGTGTAGCAGCCGATGTCGCCGAGCACCGTGCAGCCGATCTTCTTCAAGGCGTAGAAAAGTCCCCTGTGCGGGCAGCCCGGGCACATGACCGGCGGACGCGCGGGAAGCGCCTCGTCGAGCTTTTCGCCCTTGTGGACCTCTCCGCCGAGGGCGGCCGCGACCTTGTTCTGCGAGAACTCGCCGCAGATGGGAAGGATGTCCTTGCCCGAGACCTCGATCCCGAGCGCCTTGACGTGGTTTTCGATGATGGGGTCGAGCTCTTCTACGACAACGAGCCTTTCGACCGAGGCCGCGAAGTCCTTGATGAGCTTAACGGGCAGCGGGTTCACCATGCCGAGCTTTAAGATCGACACGCTGTCGCCGAAGACTTCCTTGACATACTGGTAGGAAGTGGAATCCGTGATTACGCCTAGCTCCTTTCCGCCCTCTTCCACGCGGTTGAAGGTGCAGTTCTCGGCGAACTCGGCGAGCGCGGCGGTGCGCGCCTCGACTACGGGGTGGCGCCTTATGGCGTTGCCCGGCATCATGACGTACTTGGCGATGTTCTTCTCGTACTTCTTCTCGGGGACGACCCTCTCCTCGCGCTCGACCGCCGACTGCGCGTGCGCGATGCGCGTGCACATCTTAAGAAGGACGGGCGTGTCGAACTTCTCGGAAATCTCGTAGGCCGCCTTCGCGAACTCCTTCGCCTCGGCCGAATCGGACGGCTCAAGCATCGGGACCTTGGACGCGATGGCGTGGTGGCGGGAGTCCTGCTCGTTCTGCGAGCTGTGCATGCCCGCGTCGTCGGCGACGACGATGACGACGCCGGCGTTGACGCCCGTGTAGGACATCGTATATAGCGGGTCGGCGGCGACGTTCAGCCCGACGTGCTTCATCGCGCAGAACGACCTCTTTCCCGCGAGGCTGGCGCCGAACGCCGCCTCCATTGCCACTTTTTCATTGGGAGCCCACTCGCAGTAGACTTCTTCGTACTTCGCGAGTTCTTCCGTCACCTCCGTGCTCGGAGTGCCGGGATAGCTTGAGGCGAAGCAGCACCCCGCCTCGTAAAGGCCGCGGGCGACGGCCTTGTTGCCAAGCATCAGTTCTTTCATTTTTTCTCCTTTGACCAGGAGGTCCATTTTGAAAATGAATCCCTCCGACTTTCCTTGCCTCCGCCCATAACTATAGCACAAACGAAGCCGTGCCATCAGCATTAAATGCTTTAAACGGGTGAAGCGGCGCCGGAGGGATTCATTTACGTGATTTTAGGCTTCGGCCTCTTCTTCAGCTAAAGAATGCGAACGGAGGACCGTGACCTTCTCGCCGTAGCAGGAGAAAGCGTCCTCGACGAGGTCTTTGTCGGGCTTCTTCGTCACGAGGCTGACGAGCGGGACGATCACGAGCCCCGCGAGCATGGTCACCGCGCCGGCGTTGATCGGGGAGGCGATGACGTGCGTGAACATGTTAAAGAGGGTGAAGCCGACGCCGAAGATGTGGCAGGCCCACACGGAGGCGAGGGTCGTCTTCTTCCAGTAGAGGCTGTAGAGGAAGGGCGCGAGGAAGGCGCCGGCCAGCGCGCCCCAGGAGTAGCCCATGAGCTGCGCGATGAAGGTCGGCGGGTTCAGCGCGAGGACGACGCTGACGATGATGAAGAACACGACGAAAACGCGCATCGTCAGGAGCTGTCGCTTAGCGGTGAGCTTGTCCTTGAGCCAGAGCTTCAAAAAGTCGAGGGTGAGCGTCGAGGACGAGGTCAGGACGAGCGAGGAAAGCGTGGACATCGAGGCCGAAAGGACGAGCATGACGACGATGCCGATAAGGACGTCGGGCAGGGTCGAGAGCATCTCCGGGACGATCGAGTCGTAGGAAACGGCGCCCGTCTCGGTGTAGATTGCGGGGCTGTCGAAGAGCCGCCCGAAGGAGCCGAGGAAGTAGCAGCCGCCCGAAATGACGACGGCGAAGAAGGTGGAAACGACCGTGCCCGTGCGGACCGCCTTCTCGTCCTTAATGGCGTAGAACTTCTGCACCATCTGCGGGAGTCCCCAGGTGCCAAGCGACGTTAGGATGATGACTCCGAGCAGGTTCAAGGGGTCCGGGCCGAAGAAGGAGGCAAAGAGCCCCTGCCCGCCCTGGAGCGCGGGAACGGCGACGTCGTCGGCAGAGATGAGGGAGAGTTCCTTGACGGCATTAAGGAAGCCGCCCCGGCCGTTTAAGACCGCGATTATGACGGCGACTATGCCGACCAGCATGATTATGCCCTGGATGAAGTCGTTCATGGCCGTTGCCACGTAGCCGCCCGCGACTACGTACACGCCCGTCAGGACCGCCATCGCGATTATGCAGACCTTATAGTCGATCGAGAAGGCCATGCCGAAGAGGCGCGAAAGGCCGTTGTAGATCGACGCGGTGTAGGGGACGAGGAAAATGAATGAGATCACGGCTCCCGCTATCTGGATGGGCTTCGAGCCGTAGCGGACCGCGAAGAACTCGGGCATCGTGCGCGCGTTAAGGTGCTGCGTCATGATGCGCGTCCTGCGCCCGAGGACGAGCCAGGCAAGGAGCGATCCGATAAGCGCGTTCCCGAGGCCTATGAACGAAGCCGAAAGCCCGTACTTCCAGCCGAACTGCCCCGCGTAGCCGACGAACACGACCGACGAGAAGTAGGAAGTGCCGAAGGCGAAGGCGGTGATCCACGGTCCGACGCTGCGGCCGCCGAGCACGTAGTCGTTGACGGATTTGGTCTTCTTCATCGAGCTGATGCCTACGAAGACCATGACTCCGAAGAAAAGTACGAGGAAAAGAATCTTGATGAACATTACGTCCCCCAATCGGCGGCCTTTTGTCATGGACCGCTTCCGCGCCGGAGCGCAGGAACCGTCAAAAGCCGCATTGAAAATGAAAATGCCGGAGGATCCGAATCCTTTGTTCCGGCTGCCTTTAGCTTCCGCCCTCATTTTCAGGGCTTTGGCAATTATACGCGAAAGCACCTGCCCGGGGCAACAAAAACTTTAGCGATTTAAAGAGTTGTTGCTTTAAAGGATTAACGCGTTGGCGGGTCAGAGGATTAATGCGTTGGCGGTTTAAATCAAAGTACTTTCGCAATTTAAAGCGATTGGTCCTCTTCCCTTGCATTTGCCCCGCGCCGCTGATACAATATCGGGTGCTGTGCGGCTCTCATTTTCAATATTGGGAAGCCGTGTAACGCAGGCATTTTCAATAATAGCGAAAGGAAGTACAACGCGATGCCTATTACGGATTTGTTGGAAAGGAACGCCGCCGTCTACGGCAGCGAAACGGCGCTGGTCGAGCTCAACCCCCAGCAGAAGGACACGCGGAGGATCTCCTGGAAGGAGTACGATCTCATCCAGCAGACCGAGAGCGATCCCTACCGCCGCGAGATCACCTGGGGAGTCTTCGACGAGAAGGCGAACCGCGTGGCGAACATGCTGCTCTCCCGCGGCGTCAAGAAGGGCGAGAAGGTGGCCATCCTCATGATGAACTGCCTTGAATGGCTGCCGATCTACTTCGGGATACTCAAGACGGGCGCGATCGCCGTGCCCTTCAACTTCCGCTACTCGGCCGACGAGATCAAGTACTGCGTCGAGCTGGCGGACGTCGAGATAATGTTCTTCGGCTCGCAGTTCATCGGCCGCATGGAAGCCTACGCCGACGAGCTCATCCGCGGCAGGCTCCTCATCTATGTCGGAGAGAACTGCCCGACCTTCGCGGAGAGCTACCACGAGCTGGTCGAGAACTGCTCCAGCCAGCCGCCGCACATCGCCCTCACTGACGACGACTACGCGGCGATCTACTTCTCCTCCGGGACGACGGGCTTCCCGAAGGCCATCCTCCACAAGCACCGCTCGCTCTCCCACTCCGCGCTGGTCGAGCAGATGCACCACGGGCAGACGCACGGCGACGTGTTCCTTTGCATCCCGCCGCTCTACCACACCGGCGCGAAGATGCACTGGTTCGGAAGCCTCCTTACGGGCGGCAAGACCGTCCTCCTTAAGGGGACGAGCCCGGACGCGATCCTCGGCGCGATCGCCCGCGAGCACTGCACCATCGCCTGGCTCCTCGTGCCGTGGGCGCAGGACATCCTCGACGCGTTCGACAGGGGCGACGTAAAGGTGGAAATGAAGGAGCTCAAGCAGTGGAGGCTCATGCACATCGGAGCCCAGCCGGTGCCGCCCTCGCTCATCCGCCACTGGCAGGACTACTTCCCTGGACAGGCCTACGACACGAACTACGGCCTTTCCGAGTCGATCGGCCCCGGCTGCGTGCACCTGGGCGTCGAGAACATCAACAAGGTCGGCGCCATCGGCATCCCGGGCTACGGCTGGAGCGCGAAGATCGTCGACGAGGACTACAACGAGGTCGGCGACGGCGTCGAAGGCGAGCTTTGCGTGAAGGGCCCGGGCGTCATGGAGTGCTACTACAAGAACCCCGAGGCCTCCGCAGAAGTCCTTCCCGGCGACGGGTGGCTCAAGACCGGCGACGTGGCCGTGCGCGACGAGGACGGCTTCTACTTCCTCGTCGACAGGATGAAGGACGTCATAGTCTCGGGCGGCGAGAACCTCTACCCCGTGCAGATCGAGGATTTCCTGAGGCAGCACCCCGCCGTCAACGACGTTGCCGTCATCGGCTTCCCGGATGCCCGCCTCGGCGAGATCGCGGGCGCCATCATCCAGTGCAAGGCCGGCATGGCCTGCACCGAGGACGAAATAAACGAGTTCTGCCTCAAGCTCCCGCGCTATAAGCGCCCGAAGAAAATAATCTTCGCCGAGGTGCCGAGGAACGCGACCGGCAAGATCGAAAAGCCCGCCCTCAGGAAGAAGTACGGCGCGGACAGGCTCGTGGCCAAGGAGAACCAGGTCAGGAAGCCTGCCGAATAAGATGGATACGGACGAGGCGGCGGCTCATGGGCCGGCCGCCTCTTCTCTTTTGCGGCGAAGGCGGCAGCGGACAAAAAAAGCGAAGCGTCCGGCCGGCCGCTCCGCGGCGATTTTGAAAGGTGGAATCATGACTGATCTTGAATATGCAAGGAAATATTTCGAGGGCGACAGGTACGCCGTTAGCACGACCGGAGCCGTTATCGACGAGGTCGGCAAGGGGATGAGCCTCATAAGCCTAAAGCTCGACGACAGGCACAAAAACGCCCTCGGGCACGTGATGGGCGGCGTCTACGCGGCGGTGGCCGACTTCGCCTTCGCGGTCGCCTCGCAGTACGACGAATACCCAACCGTCACGCTCTCTAGCTCGATCAATTACCTTGCTCCCGTTAAAGGCGACTGCCTCTTTGCAAGGTGCAGCTGCCTTCGGAACGGCAGGACCGCCTGCTTCTACGAAGCCGTGATAACGGACGGGGACGGTACGCTCTGCGCCAAAGCCTCCTTTGCCGGATACAAGATCAAGGCAAGCGCGAAGGTGCCCGAGGAGGCCGCAGCGGAGCCCGACCCCTACAGGCGGTGGCTGTAAGGCGCGCAGGACCTACCTTTTGAGGTGCTGCGATATCTCCCCGTCCTTGTATACGAAAAGCACGATTATGGCCAGGAAGGCCGCGCCGCAGGTGACATAAATGTCCGCGACGTTGAATATCGGGAAGTCTATCAGGGAAAAGTAAATGAAATCCCTGACGTGCCCGAAAGCGACGCGGTCGATGCAGTTGCCGACGGCTCCCGCCGCTAGCATGGTTATGCAGACGCGTAGCAAAAGGAAGCGGCGCGTCCGCGGCACCGAAAAGTAGACATAGGCGCCGACGGCCACGAAGGCCGCCGCGAGCACGACGAAGAGCCAGCGTGCGTCCTGCAGTATGCCGAAGGCCGCGCCGTGGTTTTCGAGGTACCTAAGCTCCAGAACCCCTTTTATCAATACCTTCGGCGAAGCTGCCAGGGCCGCCGCAGCGGCCGCCTTCGTCACAAGGTCGGCGGCAAGCAGCGCGGCAAAAAGAAGCGCGTCCGCCAAAAGTATCCTTACTCCCTTTTCCTTCATCCCATGTACCTCGAAGCGTCCACGAAGGCGATTCCCGTGAGGATCTCTTCGTCGGTCACGTCCTCTGCTATAAACGCCTTCCCCATGCCCTCAAGCAGGATGAAGCGGATGCGCCCGGCTTTCATTTTCTTGTCCGACTTCGTAAGGCGGAGGATTTCCTCGGGGTCGAGGCCGTCGGCCATTATCGGCAGGCCGAACATAACTAAGATGTCCCGCAGCTCGTAGAGCTCTTCCGTCGAAATGTATCCGCGGTCACGGCTGATCTTCGCGGCGGCGAGGAGCCCGAGCGCGACGCAGTGGCCGTGCAGCAGCCTGAACTCCATGAACTTCTCTATGGCGTGCCCGACAGTGTGGCCGAGGTTTAAGAGGGCGCGTTCGCCCTTCTCCTTCGGGTCGCGCTCGACGACTCCCGACTTGATTTTCGCCGCCCTTTCGATCATCTCGTGGACGGCGCCGCTTTCGCGCTCCGTGACCGCGTCCATGTTCTCGATTATCCACTCGTAATACGCGTGGTCGGCGAGCAGCGCGGTCTTTATCACCTCTCCCATCCCCGAGGCGAACTGCTCGTCGTCGAGGGTCTTAAGCGTCCCTGAGGCCTCGTAGATGAGCGAGGGCATGTGGAAGGCGCCGACCATGTTCTTGTAGGCATGGAAGTCCACGCCGCATTTGCCGCCGATGCTCGAGTCGACCTGCGAAAGCAGCGTCGTCGGGAGCTGGATGAAGCGGATCCCGCGAAGGTAAGTCGCCGCAGCGAAGCCCGCCATGTCGCCGACCACCCCGCCGCCGAGCGCGGCGACGAAGTCGCTCCTGTCGAAGCCGTTTTCAAGGAGGGCTGCGTATATCGCCTCGATCCGGGCGAGGTTCTTGTTCTCCTCTCCGGCCGGGATTACGTGAAGGTATATTTCGGAAAATGCCCCCGAGAGCGCTTCCCTCGCGCTCTTTGCGTAGAGCGGCTCCGTGTTCGTATCCGCCACTATAAGGACGCGCTTGGCGCTTATGCCATTTGCAGCCAGGGCCGCGCCGAGCCCTTCGAAACCCTGTCCGAAATAAATTTCCATCAGTCCCACCTTTCCGCCGCAGGCGGCTTTTTGATATCAGGATATTAACAAGCGGCCGCGCGTGTGCTTGCGCGGCCGCTTAAGTAGTCGGTATCAATAGCCCGAGCGCATGCTCGGAATGTCAAAATTGCCGCTCAGGATGCTCGTGACGTCGCCCGAGATGTCGACGTCCTTCGGCGTGAAGAGGAAGATGTAATTCGAGACCATCTTCGGGCTTCCGCCGAGGGAATAGCAGGTTCCGCAGGTGAAATCGATAATGCGCTGGGCGATGTCGATGTCGAGGCCTTCGAGGTTCAAGAGAACCGTGCGGTCGTCTATGAGGTTGTCGGCGATGGTCTTCGCGTCCTCCATCGAGACCGGGCGGATGACGTTCACCATCGGCAGCGCGGACGAGGCGGGGCGGTTCTTCTTCTGCGAAGAAATGTGCGGCCTCTTCGGCTGAGTTTCCTTGTGCCTGACCGGCACGTCCGAATTGTAGTAGTCGCCTGCGGAATCCCCGTAGAGGTCCGCGAGGTCATCCTTGTAATAGTCGTCGTCATCGTCGAAGCGTGAACGGCTCGGCCTGCGGGCTGAAGAATCCTTCTTCGCGGGCCTCTCCTTGCTCCTTGCCGGCTTCACTTCCTCCTCGAACTCCTCCCGCTCGCGCGCCTTGGTCTCTTTTGCCTCTGCGCGCTTCGACTTCATCCTGGAGAAGAAGCCTTCCTGCTTCTCGGCGGGCTCGTCGTAATCGTCGAACTCCTCGTCGAGCACCTCCTCGTCATCGTATTCGTCATCTATGGAAAATTTATTTATCATAAGGAAGAAAAAAGGCGGCAACAGAGACGAAAAGCTGTCCGCTTATGATAAAATCGGCTGGGAAACCATCCGAAAGTGATCTTTGAAACACTGAAACTGTCACGTATGGGCACTATAATGGCTGTCCGCCAAGAGACTCGCTTTGACGGATTACGAGAATACAGTTTTTGAGTGCGCAGTTCGTGAGTTGGGAACGGATGAGGGCGGAGCCCTTGAAGGCTTAAGTAACTCTACTACCCTCATAGGGCATTTGCACTTCGGGCAGATACCAATCTCCCATCCCCTCTCATCACATATCTGCTTAACGGTCTTCTTCTTTCGTTTCTTCGGCACTGGGGTGCCTCCGAGCCTGGTCTGCACTTTGCGCAGTTTATCCCGGTTTGAGGGCGAAAGTATGCCGTAATGCCTTATGCGGACGAAAGCATGTGGCAGAATGTGAAGCGAGAAAAGGTTGAGGAAGTCCACCGCATGCATTGTCATGCTCTT
>Ga0181612_131191_pt1 | contig 14761 bp, 9 predicted proteins | sample HoacroProtozoa21_FD_119630 | JGI IMG/M metagenome (GOLD analysis project Ga0181612, IMG submission 119630) | Hoatzin crop microbial communities from Cojedes, Venezuel. Combined Assembly of Gp0051906, Gp0051904, Gp0051908 | reverse complement strand
CCTGATTAGTGAGTTTTATGTTTGGGTTTTTTGTTGTAAATTTATATGGTAAACCACGTTAGTTTTCCACTACATCCTGTGATAAGCATGTTTGGCTAGCAAAGAATCTCATCCCAGATCTTTTCTTTCACTTTTGTGTTCAGCTGCTCCTGAATAACATACTAAAAATAAACTAGCTTTACTGAGGTCTCTTGTTGACATTTCTGTTCAGTGAGTCATTATAGTGTGTTGCTGTATGATAAAGATCTATTTTGGCTTTTAATCATACATCCATGTGGTGTACTCTTGAAAACAAGTAATTGAATGTTGAAAATTCTGATTTCTGGCTTACCAATTTATTGAAGTCTAAATCTCTCTATAATATTAAACTTGGTAACTGTCTGTTGTCTGAATATATCAGGACTCGGCTATAGTGCATTTTTTTTGCAGTAAAGGCTCAACACACATCAGCAATAACACGGATGGTTTCAGTGACCCAGTACAGACTCTGTAATAAACTAAACAGGAATCTTCATTGCAGTGTACTAATTAAGGACACTTTCGGTGCTTTGCAAGAAGAGGACATCTAGAATCTAGACTTCAGCTAATTAATTTCAAATGAAGCAAATGAGAGAGATCAATCATAAGACCATAAGACCATCATAAGTGTGTTATTTAAGTAAGATTTTTGTACGTGCAATATTAAACTTTCTGTAAGAGGGCTGTAGGGCTGATATAGAGCATATATAAAGAAAATCCATCTATCATTCGTCAAATAGCATATATGGCATTTACTATTATCCACAACATTTGCCATCTTGTATGCTGCTTTGGCATAAGCCAGCAGATAGTTTTTGTTATGTCCATGGTTCCACAGTTGCTTTTTGCAAGCCTGTAGGTGTATCCCCTGATAAGTGGCAGCCCCACGTTCCATGTGCCAACACTGCTGATGTGGCTGCACACAAATTGGATCAGAGAACTGATCAACTAATCAGGTACGCGTTGAGAGTGTGGCCTGAGGGCGATGATGCAGTCTGGCTGGGATGGGGATGCGGGTGGGGAGAGGGGGCATTTCAGCTGCGGTTTGCACTTAATGTTGGTTAAATTGATTGTGAAACCAGCCCTCAAGGTAAACCTATTGAGCATATGTGTATTTACTACATTTTTGTAAATAAACATGCAATGAGGAAAATCTAGTGCTCCTTATAAAATGATTATTACAGTTGTCTGAATTTTCATAGTAAATGTTGATGTTTTTCACAAGTGTGAGTCAGAAAATGTGTGTAGGCAGTGCAAGGGAGTCTTGTTTCCAATAGTAGTTCTTTTTCTGAAAACTGGTCGCTTTTAAAACTCAACATAGAAAAAATAATTAGATATATATCTTAGAATTAAATGGGCAATGTATTTAACATAGATGAAAAATCAGTTGAAGTTAGTATATCAAGACTGTATTGATTTCACTAGCATAGTTACTCAGTAGTTAGCTCTTTTGCTGCTCTTCCTGAATTTCCTTGTTTTTGTACTACCAGCTAGATTCATCAGGTTAAATCAGTGGGGAGGTTGATACATCTGTATGGACACCTCTCAGGGTTTTTTTGAGTCCATTGGTGGTTTGGTTAGAATTTTCTGTAGGTGCAAAATTCTGTCCTGGCACAGTTTAAGGCAAATACGAACCTTGGTTTCTTTGTAAGGAATATATTTTAAGCAGCTGCAAGATTCTTGGTATGAAATCAGAGATTTTTCTTCCATAAAAATCATACCAACTGAAAAGTCCAGAGTCATTAATTCATGGTTCACTTTGTCAATTTGTGTATGACTAAGCAATGTTGTTTTTCATGCAGTACATTTTTTCTTTTCCTTCTTGTTTTATTGTTGCAATAGAGTATCACCAAACTGGGTAAAGATTAGTGCATTCTTAACCTTCAGAACTCTTTTTTTTTCCTAAGCTGGTTTACTGTAAAGATTTCAAGCAGTTATGCTTAACAGTTTAAAACCAGGACATACTGCTTCATAGAAAGCCTTGCAAAATTAGGGAGCTATATGTAGGACAATCCTAGTAAAACTAACTGCTTCCTTACACTGTGCTTCAGTGCAGGGCAACAGATTTCAAGGTAACCACAGTTAGTGCAGATGTAAGATTTATGTATGTATGTGGGAGGGTCCTCCCCATCTCAACTAGAAGACAGTTGCTGCTCTATTGTGCTACTGGAGTTACTTCATTACCGTTTTAATTTACTACTTCTGAAGCTTACTGCATGGAATCAGCTTTCTGCACGTTTTTTCAAAACCGTTTTTAATCATATATTTGTACTTTGCAGCTTTACTTAAAATCACACAAATGGAGCAGATTCTTAAATGTCAAAGAAGATGTGTGTATTCATACACTTTTTATATACATGGTATTATACCTCTGTTTACTGTGATAGTAGGGAAGTTTTGAAAAATATAAAATAAACATTTTGGGAAATTGTCTGATTTGTCTAGTTAGTTGATTGCAACTTCCTGTTAAACAACAAGTTGTTTCAAAATCTGTTTTTACCGAAAAGTTCTGTTAAACACAGAGCAAAAATAAAGTATTCCTTAAAACTGAAAAAGATTTTTTTTTTGTACTTATTTGACACATATAGAATGTACAGTTTTAATTCACCAATATAAAACTTTGGGCTTTTATCTAGCCCTATATATGAAATTCCAGCATTCACAAAGCTCTGATCATAGAGCATGGGACTAGGTGCATGGCAGATAGAATTTCTCTTCTGTTGTCACTGCTCAGTAACCTAAAGAAACCACGCAGATACTGACACCATCGTTTCAGTCTTGATCAGACATGCTTTAGAAGACAATATTTGTTTGTCAAGAATTAAATCTTGCTTTGAGAAATAAATGTACATTAAAAATCTGTTACCAGTTCAACTGTTAAACAGTGTGCAAGTAGCAAATGAAGAAAACTACAGAATGAAAGAAAAATCACCTCCACTTTACTGTATGAACAATGTTCTCATAGAGCATTGTTCAAGTAATAAATCCTCATATTTACCAAACTTTCATGTAATACAAATAGATAAGAGTTTGGTTTTGTTATAGCTTCGTTTATGGCCCTATCACTGCCACAGAACTCAGAATGTAATAAATGAGTCTCAGAAGTAGATCAACTAAATTATAGTTTAATGCAATAGTGCTGGGTGTAGTGGAGGAGTGATTACACTGTGCCTGAACACTCCTGCTGGCTAGTCATTAGAGGAAGGGACATTGGATTATTTTCTGAGCATCTAGTTCTGAAGTCACTGGTGAAGCGAAATACTTGGGGGGCTGGGGAGGAATTTTATTGTCTTAGTACAGGGACTATAGCTTGAAAAGAAACAGTCCATTAGAGCAAAATACAAGGTAATAAACTGGCTTAATTTCTCCTTTGGACATGTTAAAGGCCAAAGGAAGACATTTTTCACTTTAGGGATGGAATAAAAAAAGTATGTAGCTTTCAGAAAATTGCAGCTGCAGTTACTTTGTTGTTCATCCCGTGCGTTTAGTCTTTGTAATAAAAGCTGTATTTCACCTCTGATTTAAACAAAATTGTTGCATAGCAGTAATTCCTGTGTGGTAATAACTTTGTTTTGTCTAGTTGCCAACTTTATGATGCAGTGTTATGGAAAATGTCCCTGTCCCGAGAATTTGTCGTCTGAAAGATAGATAAGAGTTGCAAAAATCAAGAAAAATATGAAAAATTGGAGGGTTTTTTCGTTTTTAAAAATAAAGTTAGGGTGGTTGTTGCTAAATGGCAACCTGGTTTACGTGTTCCAAGGAGCAGAATTTTGGGAATTGTCTTGAAAAAATCTTACAAATTTTGTTTAGCAGTTTTTCCTGTGCATGGCTGATGGCATCTGGGAGTTCATCAGAGAAACCAGCTAACATTATCTTCATGGGTACATTACAAAAGAAAAATAGCAGCAGTACAAATGGTGAAGGCTTATTCAGAGTAGGGAGCAGTGGCAGTGAGGTGTAGTCAGACAAGGGGCTCAGGATGATTTTGGCACGAGCAATAATTTGGTAATTGTGTTATCTGGAGCAAATCTTCATGGTTGTAGCTAAAATGATGCCCCGCACCATGAATAATAGGGACAACTTGTAGAGACTAGTGGTGGCTACAGATTTTTGTGTACTACATACAGACTTTTTAATTACAGAGTTATGGTATTAACTGATGCAATGAGTTGCGAGCCGTCACGGATTTAAAACTGATTTTGTCAACCTGATTGTAATCTCAGCAGAAGGTTTGAGACCTGTCCTTTGCACAGATTTTGGGTTATCATGCTCCAGACTGGCATATGCTCGTGCTTTGAATACTGGCTTTTTTTGGACTGAATTGTTATCTGTGAAGGTTCTTTCTAATCAACCATTATATTAAGGTCATTACTACCTTTTGAAGTGCAGGAAACTCAGTTACACTAATTGTTATTAATTTTCCTCCAGGTTATAGACACAGTATTTCCCAGGGCAAATAGGCCTAAGATGTTGCTTTGAAGAGATGAAGAGCATCAGTATGGTCTCTTCTGCTGGCTGTTCTGCAGGGTGGGGACGGGAACTGCTTGAGCTGCTCCAACTGGTGTCTGATACCCTTACTGCGGTAACGTGCGAGGCTGTATTTGGGGTTTTGGCCAGATGGTGTCAGTTATGGAACCGAGAACTGAACTCAGGAAATGCAGAAGTTAAGGCTTGATTACACTGTGTTAACTGTTTATCCATACACATCATGTTAATGGCTCTATTTAATGGCAACAGGCTATTTTAAAATAGAAATGTTTAAGATGTGACTGTACTTTCTGTGCTTAAAAACGATCTTTGCCTTACGCTATGGATTCTTTGCTCTAATGTCTTTGAACTTAAAATTGCAGAAATTTAATTGAATTTGCCTCATGTTTCAAAAGCAGATTAGTCTTTGAATTTTTAGGTCAAATTTTCTTTCTCTAAACCACAGTGTATGAGAACATACTTACATGTTATATTGAAAGCTTCTGTATTTCTCCTCTGCTTCTCAAAGAAAATGTTGAACAGTTGTAACTCAGTGGTAACCTGAGCTCTTAGTAACTGCAGAGTTTGTCTTTCAGAATTATTTTTTGATTCATTTAGGTTTTGTTTTACATACTTTGTATGGTTTGTGTGGTGGTTTGTTTTTTTTTTAATGCCTTTAGGCAGGACAACTTTTGTAGGCAGAGGTAATATCTCCTGTTAGCCATGAGTATTGTAAGACAAACCAGGCTAGCTTTTTGGAGACACCAGCCCTTGTTTAGGTGTGAAAATGAAAGCTGCTGCTGCTGCTGCTCCTCAGCCAGATAGCATCTGAGACAGCTGCTCAAAACATAGGCAAGCTAAACCATCCTGGGAAGAAAAGAGAGCTGATGCTTTTGAAAGGAGAGGAAGAGCTAGTGAGGTGGGAGGAAAGGTGATAGGGACCCAGATTCTTATGGGAGAGAGAGGTTAGGAGAGGATGGGGATTTAAAATTGCTGTAAAACAAAGATCTTCCTTGAGGCCACAATTTTTAATGTCCATCAGAGAAAATAACAGATACTGCTTATGAAGTATGTGCAAACCTGTAGTCAACTCCAGACAGTCATTCTGTGCTCATATTCCGTTTTCAAAGCTTAATTGCTTCTGGCTTTAGGCTTCAAGGACTTCTGTGACCCAAAGCCTAATGTTTCTGTTTACTGTAGTTGATCTAGTAAGATATATTACCTTTGCTTATAGACTTTGTCCTGCCTGAGTTCTTAGATCTTTACAACTACAACAAACCACCACTACAGTTATTTTTTAAAGTTGCTTGTTATTTGTCCATACACTGACAGATTTATTTCATTCTCGTAGTTGTCTGAGAGCATGTGTGGGAATATTAAGAGGTTGTCTTGGGTATTTCCCCCTTCACTCTTTCTTGATCACTGTTTTACATTGAAGACAATCTGCTCTTTGGGCTCTCCAGATGGTTAGCCTTGTTCTTCAGTGAGATAAATAGACATAATTGTTATTATTCCAAAGATAGGTCCATTGTATTGTTACTGGGCCCAAAGCAAAACATGCACTTAAAATGGCAAGTTGAGCTTATTTAAAGTGCCAGCCCAATTTAACTTTTCTTGCATTCACACTAAATGCAGCACTTGTATTTGTGTGTTGTTTCCAAACCAATTATTTGCATACGTTTAAAAAGCAATCAGATCTGGTCTGTTAGGTCAAGATAATATGAACATAAATGCACATTCTTACAAATACGCTGCCCTAAAATATAAAGTAGAAAAACAAATGTAGTGTGAAATGCTATGTAAAATGCAGGCATGGCATAATTAGCAAAGGACAGTAGAAACGCTGTTTGTTAGGACTTGAATAGTAACAGTCAATTAATTTCTCACAACGGGAAACAGCAAAGCATTTAACAAAGAAACATCATCTGGCTCTACAGCATAAAGAGTATACAAAGAATAAAAAAGCTGAGACAATTAATAGATCAGAAGTCATGAATTAAAAAAAAGGAAGGGACTGGCTTCATATTCCTTTGCAGAGAAGTCTGTATCTGTACATTTTAATAATTAATAGCTTTTTAAATAGTATATGAATGATACTACTCTATATAAAAACAAGCACATACACAAAGCACAGCTAGATATGTATATTGTGGTAAGTAACATACAGTGTAACTGTAGGCTTGATAACCTAGGCATAGCCGACATTATTCAAACTAACTGTAAAAAACCTCAGATTATCAGTTCAAAGTTAGCTGGTAAGGATATGATTAATGTTTCTTCCCTTCCTTTTCCTCAGTACCAGAATAATGGAAGTGATCTAAGTTGGATAAACAGAGAGGCAAAGCAGCATTGTGTTAGATGCAGAAATAAAGCAGTTGTAAATAAATCAAGAGCTCAGGCTCTTGTGATGAAGTAAAATCTTATGATAAAACATTTAGCACTTCTACTTCAATACCTTGGATTGCCCCCAGAAAGGTTCGGTGACCATGTAAACTCAGTAGGCTCTAATTTAGGTACCTTCATTGCATTCCTTGTATTGGATTGTGTCGGTATCTGCAACAAGCTGATTTTCAGTATATAGACAGTAGAACCTTTCTCCTCCTATGATAGGCTTGATCTTGCATCACTAAAGTTAATTATTTTTCATAGGATGAGGATCAAACCCCGTGAGAGGATACAAGGGTATTTTAAGGGTAACACAATTAAGGGAAGAAATACCATTATCTGGAAATGTTCTGCTATCTGGAATTTCTGGCTTAGTTCTCTGCAGCTTTTCCAAACATCACGTTAGGGCTGTTGGGAAAGGTACAACTTTCCATTTAGTTCCTCAGAGCATGTGGGGATCTGCTCAGCAATTTTTTGAGTTGGGGTTATTTTGAGAAAGGCTGATGCCAGATAGATATTCAGTAGATTTTTAATAGATGCGCTAAGTTGGCTAGTGATATTATGGGGTTTGTTGGTGCTGCTTTTTACTCTTGTTTACTTGGTATATTGAAAGTCCTGTTACAAAGCATGTGTATCTTGGTATTACTTCTCTGGTTATTTGGAAAAAAACCCAAATCCTTCCCTCTTCTCTTTCCCCACCCAACAGGAGAAAAAAATGGAAGACAGTATTGGGCGTCATTTAAAACAGAGAGATGAAGGCTAATGTAAATCAATTCCAGAAACAGTGGACAAGGAGGGAACAGGGAGAGGGAGGAGAACAACTTGACTCTGCATTGCCTCTTTTACCCACAGAGAAACGTTGCCAACATGAATATGCACTTGCTGAAAATTAAGTAAAGGGATCCTTCTCAGAGCACAAAAAAAGTAAAATAAATATGTCTGAGTTGCTGGTTTTTTCAATGTTTTTTATATCTGCTTCTGAGCCAGTGCAGCAACACAGTGTTCGTTAGTCATGGCAATCTAGTCCAACGGTCATACTCAGAGTGTAATAGGCTTGATCTAGTGGTGCTGCAGTCAGATATGCATATACAAGCCTTGTCCAACAGTTAATGTTTAACTTTACTGGTTTGCCTTTAGTTTACATCTTTACAACTGTTTTTTTTCTTCTGCAATTTTTTAAGACATTTGTCTTCTGTAGAAGTACTAGAAGTGTAATACTGGGGAGCAGTGGCAACATCTTGGAAGTCATGAATGCCCCAAAACACTTGGTAATAGGAGGTTGAAAATGTACTGGTGTCTTGAGGAATTATGGAGTCAAATACAAATTAAATTTAGGGTATGCACAATGTGACATTTCATGCTAAGTGCTAGGCTGCAATTTAAAAAAGTAATTTGGATTCTATTGGACGTGCAGAAAGTGGTTTTGTTTAAATTCCCCTACTTCATTTTCAGCAGAGCTCTAATAGTTTGAGGTTTTTTTCTCTGTGGGGATACTACTCTGCCATTGCAACTTTACAATGCCAACAGCTTCTGCTGCAAAGAATTTTAAAGAAACATTCTTCTTAGGGATAATTTCAAAGCAAGAGGAAGAATTTGAAAACAAGCCTTCATATATGCCCCTGGAGATAGCCATCACAAACATTTAACATAAAAAGGCTGACTTCCAGTGCCAAAGACATGGTGCTTTTTGATTGCTATATTTGCATATTAAAACTTTGTGCAGTAAACAGTGTTGCATTATGTGTGAAAGGTGAGGAAATTTTAGAGCTCAGTGAATTGATGACTTTTAGATGATCTGCAATAAATGTCCATTAAGTGTTCACATGCACCCCCTTTCTGAGGCACAGCCTAGTACCAGCTTCAAGTGCTATTCTTATAACATCATTCTGTTTAAAAAAAGAGAGGAGAGAATTTATGAATAATGGGAGAATAATCTGGTGGGGTTTTGCCCAGAAGGCTTCCATTACACGGTGCAGTTAGGACTGCGGAGTTCCTTGAACAGATCACTGGCACCGAAAGGGGCTGGCTGCTTCTCCTCTGCACCTGAGTCAGTCTAGCCATTTGTCTGATTTCTTGGTGATTTGATTCATTTCACTAAGCTGGTGAAAAACAGGACACACGCACGCTTTGGGGTTTCCTGCCTGCTTAATAAACTGAACTGTCTCGCCAAAAAGCATCAGATGAACAGCAGAGACAGTTTGAAGGACCAGCTCCCTTACCGAGGTCTTACCTTGGTTTAGGTCTCTTAAAGCTACAGGCTAGGAATGACTGCATGGTACATAATTTATAAGAAACAGAATCATGTTACTTCAGGTAAATACTGTGAACTCTGTAAAATCAGCTTGAGATACCGTTCAGAGGTCTTGTGTTTTGAGTTGCAGTAAAAATGCAAAGATGTTCTGCTGCTGTGGAACAACTATTTGAGCAAAGATGGAAAGTAGTAACAAGGGCATAGGAAGGAAGTGGCATAATTGGGAGATAAAAAGGCATAGGAGAGCTTAATTAAGAGCAAAATAAGACAGAGGGTTTTGAACGAAGGGGTGGCTTTTTTTGGTCTACTAACAAGAGCCCTCAAAGACAAATATTGCCATCAAGAGAAGCCGATTTAAGCTGTGTCTGATAGTCCAAAGGAACATGGTCTTCCCAGATGTTTTGCCATTTGCCTTAACTTTTACGTGGGCCCAAGCAGCAATGCATTCAATACATCATGTTTTTCTGCTGTACCATAAGTACATAAATGTATTTTTAAAACATTTAGCCCTTTCAAATCCACTAGCTTCATGTATGCATTGCTTCATTAGACTGAAGAGACTTAAAACGTAAGTTGATCACTGAACAAATGTTTTATTAGTTAAATGGGAGCTTGCAGGCAGTGCTTTGCTGATTCTATGTGCTAGTTACTTCACTTTCCTAATCTGTAAAATGTGCACGTAGTAAAATCAGCCCTTGGTAGTTCTCTGAAACGCCATAAATTCAGTGAGAGGTATGAACGAAAGTGTGCAGAAGCCACTGGGCCACCCATCTGCTGCTGAAGAAAGGAGGTCACTGTGCAAACTGGGTGATGAGTGTCTTTGAAATTTGAAAGTGGAAACCTGTCCAGGATGGTGACTTGCATAACACAGACCAAAGTCTTCACATGCAAGCCATATTACAAAGGCACTGTGCTTTTGCTTTCCTTTACTGCCCTATATGTCAGTGAGTTCAGTCTCTCAGTCTTGGCTTCAGCTCTTTAGCTTGCCACTTGCAGTGCCGATTTCTAGACTTACTTACCTTTTCAGAACAAACTTGTATCAGTAAATGCTGTGTGGAAAAAAAATAAAAGCTCTGTCACCTTACCATTGTCAATGAAAAAATGCAAGCTATGAAACACATCCTGCCTTTCTACACAGCCATCGCTCTTAAGTTGTTCCCCCATGTTCTGAATGTTGCAATCCGTGGTAGGAGATCAGTAATAAGAGAAGGAGAGGATAAATATTATGCAATATGGAAAATGTTCCATTGCCGTAACAAGAAACTGGTGTTGCTTTGCCATATATATCCATTTATTGATAATATTAGTGTGATAGTACTGAAGCTAATATTTTGCCTCTTGAAATTATTCTTTCAGTTGTCCATACTGAAAAGGAATTTTCTAAAGGGTTTTTGTAATGGAAAACATGTTGTGGCTTTTGACTTTGGTGGTATTATACTCTTTCAAATATCAGCATCAGCACTGCCACTTTCAAATTAATGGAAGTGCAGATGATTGAGAGCAAAGGGCTTATGTGATTTAAATGGTTTTAATCCTGGATTATTTCAGTCAGAACTCAACCTTAAAATACAGTAACACTAAGTGGGAGGGAAATGCTTGGGGTTTTACTGCTTTTCATAGTAAATGACAATGTATCTAGCTCGTTTAAAACATTTATCAAGAATTACTTCCTAACAAAGGTTATGATAGCATCCGGTGATTGCATTAATGCTAAGGTATTTTATCAAAGTGGGAGCTGAATCCAAACACTCCCTCTTGCTCCCTGAAATACACTTAGGTCTGCTTGTTTCTGATTCTGATCTTATTTTTGATCTAGACTTTACAGGTTGTGCCTTGCACTGTCACAAAATCCCTGTCAATCTTAAATAGTTGGAATTTCAGAAAAGGTGCTTTATAGCCTTGTGATACCCAGCACAAGCTTTCAGACCTGCTAAATGCCCAACACAATGACCACTGTATATGCGTAGTGCATTGGGTGTTTGTAAAAGTACGCTTGTGTTTAGTTATTATTTTACAAATCTAAATACCTAAGTGTAGCTTTTTAAGCAGCTCTGTGTGAAGAATATATATTCGAAAATGTTGCTTCAAAAATGTTTTGAGGTCTTCCTTAGATTTTTGACCTTAGTTTACATGCTCCTTACTAGCTTTCTTTTGAGCCATTAAGGAATGTCACCTGATTTATCTTACTAACATTGCTGTAGTAGCAAATCTTCCATCTGAGTGAATTGGGAAGTATTACAAAAAGTAAAAACTGCAAAAGGAGTTTCAGAATGCTCTGTAATGGTTAAAACAACTTTAATTTGCATCCTAAAGCTAATTCTGCATTTTTTTAAATTAAAAACCTCCAGACTAGATAATGCTCTCGATGAAACATTCATTAGATTATTAGAGATTAGACTTTCTTTTAAGTATCTCTGTCTCCCCATCTAGAAATATTCAGTGGCCATAAGAAAATAGTGACATGTAATATGCACACATAGTAGACATCAAATGGGTTTTTCATTGAAAACTTGGGATGGCTTTCTCCCCTGCATCCTGTCCCCTGATGAATTGATGCGAAACATTTTCCTGCTGATAGAAGGACTACACCTATCTGTGATTGAAAATGAGGATTCAAAATGGGGGAACAGCCAGCCAAGAAGTAACTTTGCCTCTTCATAAAACCGGCGGAGGGCTTGGAGGAGACAAGGATCCTAGAACTTTTTCAAGTAGGCATTATTGGGAGATCTAGTACAATGAGAAATTACTTTTTGAAGAAACTAAAAAAAAAAAGTGAATATAAGCTTAATATGTAGGTCCAGTCATTCCCTCCTTCTTCCCCTCCCTGCTCTTTGTATGTCAGTTATCCTAAAAACACACACACACAAAAGGTAATGAGAGTGAGAATTACGCTGCTGTTTCTGGGACGGCTGGAATTGCTGTAGTCCTGACTCCTACAGATTTTTCTCATGATTTATTGCAAAATCTGGCAGAAGGTTTTTCTGCAGTTGGAAACTTAACTTCTGTCTGCACAGCTGCCTTGTTCATGATATCTGTGAAGATGTAATAATTTTTGAGACATATATGCTTGTGTCGTTTGGTTGAAATGAGTGGCTTGTTCCTCTTAGAAGACCAGACTGAAAGAGGGGCTATTGTGTGCATTGTGTTGAACATGGTTTGATTTGATTTGCTTTTCTCGTTCTTCATCTGGCCTGAAAATTGCTGGAAACTGTACTTTGGGGAGAATTTTAAACACTGTCTCTTGACTGGGTTACAGTGTTTAGAGAAGTGCACAGAATTTTCCAAATACCTGAATTTCAGGAATATTTTCTTATTAGAAGGAGGGCTGGGGAACACCAGCGTATGGGGTCCATTGACCTGGATTCGGTGGGTGCCATAACGAGTTAAGTTTTTTCCTTGCCACTTGCACGCCCTCCAGACAGCCTGCATCTTCCCTGTCTTCTCAAGTAACAGAACTGGAAATCGGAAGTGGGGCGGGATTCTTCCTTTGGATATACGTGTATACTAGAGTAAAAATAAAATGTAGATTTGAAATGTTAACTGTTGTACCTAGAAGTATGAATTTTCAATACTTAGGCTATTTTATATGCAGTCTTACCAAAGTGGACGTACAGGATGACAGTTACTAAGGAGTAACTTCTAAAATTAAACTAGTAGTTTTGCTTCAAGAAGTTCAAAAGTTAACTGCCTCAGAGACTTTTTAAAAAAGACAAAAACAACAGCCAGGAAATGGCGCTATAACTTTGTGACAGGAGCTGTGGGAAGATCATTATAAATTCTTATTTTTCTTAGGGTCTGAACTTGTCTATAGAAAAAACAAAAAAAACCCAAACAAAAAAAGCCCCAAACAAATCACTTCTGTACTATGATATATAAGGTTTTCAAAGTGAAAGTAGTGTTCCTGTTGAAATGGGAAATTATCATTTGCAGATAAACATCCACTTTCTCTTCATCTTTCACAGTGTCATTTTTTGTTTACAGAACAGACTAAAAGAAACCCTTTAAAAACAATTTCCAAATCTGTTAACCTTTTCATGTGGAGTGAGTTGACTTGTGAAGCCAAATCCACCAACTAGTTCTTAAAATACTGAGTTTTTTTAAGAAGTACTCAAAAGATATTCAGTTTTGTTAGTTTGTTATCCTGAGTTATTACTTTCAGACTACATTAAAAAAGCAACAAATATGTAAAATTTGCTTATAATCATTCTAAAACACTGCAGTGATACACGTAGCCTAAAACCAGTCCTCATTAATTGGCAACACAAAACCAAACCTTTTCCAACTCCTAAAGGTAGAATTAAAAATAAGGTAGACTAAGTTTGGTTTGGTTTGTTTTTTTCTCTTTTTATATGCTAAAAATTGTAATAATCTGAAGCCTTGTGTAATGTCTAGTCTGTACTTAACCTGGTGTTTCTAATCTAGTTCAAGTACAATAGGGTTAAAGACAAAATAAATGAAATGGTGATAGGGAAGCTACGGACAGTATTTTAAAGAAAAATGCTTAATGCAGCTCAGCTTTTTCCTTTTTCATTATTGGGAAATGAGTGAATTTAAACACCTTGAAGGAGTTGTTTCTCATTTTTGCATCAGTCAGCATTAGCTTACGGAAAACTCCTGAATGTTTTCATTTGAATAAAATGGGAATTGTTTTCAGCTACATCCAATTTATTTCTAACTAAGACATCAAATAAATTTCATGTAGCCAAATAACTGAAAAACAAAAGTCTGACTAACCATTCACTATTTCTGAAGTATAAAAGTTAACTTAGCTGTAAAGTGTTTCCTGGACACATGCTGGCCTGACCACCGAGAAGGCATTATTAGGATATTGTAGGAAACCTATGTAATGGTTTTGGTTCTGAGATTTTAATGAAATCAGTTTCAACAAAGTAGAAAAAAATTCTCTTTCAGCATTTTTGTGGGTATGTTTTGGGTGTCATGATTTTTGTTATTACGAACACTTAACATTTTGGTTTAGTTACCTAAAAAAAAAAATGAGGCAGTACATACAAAAGCTGGGCATTGCAAGTTGCACTAAACGTGACTCTTATCCAAATTACATATTATGACATAATTTGCTGCGCCTTCACTGTAATGAGAATGTTTTGTTTCATATGTTGTAGAGAAATGTATGTTCTTGGAGAGCAAGTGATCAGGAGTTGGTTGATGTTTTGTCTTGATGAAAGAAATGACAGTTTTTATCATTGTGTTAATGTGTATCAATAATAATTATTATTATTATTATTATTTATTATGTTTCCATTAGCTACCCTGTCACTGAATATAATACTTAACAGCTTCAGCAGTGATAAACTGATTAGTATTTAAAGCTAAGCATTGCAGTTGCTATTTAATACAACTGCAAACTTGCTGTAGATGGTCATTAAAAGCATCTACAGGAACCCATGCGGTGTGTGTCTGCTTGGGGGAGGGGTTGGTTTTGTTTTTTTTTTTTTTATTCAGAGAGGAGCACTGACGTAGAAATCAAAAGCTGAGAGTAAAAAGAAAACACTTGTTTCCAGAATAGTGAAGACTCTTTTTTTTTTTTTTTTTTTTTTAAAGTTTTTGAAAATTTGGGAGGGGGGGGGTTTTTTTTTTTTTTGAAAATTTTCCGGAAAAAAAATTCAGAGGCGGGGCCAT
>Ga0181612_179115_pt1 | contig 14762 bp, 10 predicted proteins | sample HoacroProtozoa21_FD_119630 | JGI IMG/M metagenome (GOLD analysis project Ga0181612, IMG submission 119630) | Hoatzin crop microbial communities from Cojedes, Venezuel. Combined Assembly of Gp0051906, Gp0051904, Gp0051908 | reverse complement strand
TTCGGCAGGGGGGTTGGACTAGATGACCCACAGAGGTCCCTTCCAACCCTGAACATTCTGTGATTCTGTGATTCTGTGAAACCAGAGTCAAAAGTCAGCATCAATAAGCACAGATTAACGTATGTGGGAGAAATCACCCTGGCCATACACAAGAAAAGGACTGAAGTAATTGTGAATAATTGTCTGAAAATTCCATCTCAGTAGCTTTGAAAAAGAGAGTGATAGGAATTATCGGAAAAGAGCAGCGAACAAAATAAGAAGTCCACTGCACACCCTCAAATTTTGGAAATTTTAGACGTCCCTGGTGAATATTTCTCAATATCAAAATTACAAAAGGTAACGTGGAGGGCAACACTTATCAGAGACCTGGAGCGGCATCTGTACACCATGTGACTGCATCAGCATTTCAGCTTGAAAAGAGATGATGGAGGGATGGGTTCTCAGATGCAACGACACCAGAAATAGGCTTCTCCATCTGTAGGTTTAATTTCTCCCAGCCCTTGCAAAAAGCATGACAATTCACACCAGTGTACCTAGACGCCACCTATAACATGAGCTGAAGACAGGGCAATTAGCAGTTTGAGGCCATGTAGGTATTTCATTTTGAGATGGCCAGATTACATACATGTGACAAGGTCTACCAGAAACCCCCCATTTTAGTCTGCAGAGGTAGACTGAGAGAAGGAAAGCAAGAAAGAGCCAGACCTCTGACTCACAGGTGCTCGGGTACGATAAGAATAAACGAGAAATGGTTCAAAACAAGCTGCGTCTTTCACACCCACAGGCCCCATGATGGGACTGTAACAACCACGTACTCTTTGAGTGGCATCAGGAGCAGCAGGGATTCCAGTTTAATGCTGTTACTATTAACTTATAAATAGTATCAGTGGGTGGAAACTCTTATTTCCAGTTTTGTAAGGGAACAAATCATTCTAGAAATCTCCGCTCTCTCCAGAAATATCAGTGTCAGGGATGAGACAGGTTCAACAACCTGGAGGACAAGGTCTGGGCACTAAGAGTGGTGGACAGGACACTAGATATTATGTGCCAAATTGGGGCTGGTGCACAATATCTGACTTGCTTCGTACTGTTCCCAGCTAATGAGTCCAGTGAGAGTAAAGCAGTCTGCCCCTTGGATCAAAAAGAGCTTTCTCCAGGTCTTGTCCACAGGTTGCTGTAAGAGGCAGGGACCTCAACTGCCAGATGTTTTTGTGACAGCTGAAGAAATTCATCTTTGGTGGACAGTCCTTTCTAGAAAGACTTTCACACCAAGTGCTAAATACACTGGAAGATTTATGACATAGGACATTAAAAGCTAGGATGCCAAAATGGTGGATTTCGTGCTCCCACCCATACTCAAGCCCAGCTTTCCAGACACAATGTACAAACGCTTGAGCTCTTGGTATGATGAGCATCATCCAAATGGATTTGGCCTTCTCCTCCTGGTGTCATCAGCATGCAAGTCACAGATTGGAGCTTCTTGGCGGCAGTGCTGTGACTTCAGCATCTTACAGAATAACAAAGCACCGGCATAGAGTCTTCCAAAACCAAGCAATGCCGCTTTTGAGTTTCAGTTGTGCCTGATGGGTTTCAGAAACTAAAACTCAACCCCACAAAGCTTTGCAAACAGAGAGTGTGACAGGAAAGTTGGCCAGCACCCAAGCCCTTCCTGACAGAGGAAACTGGCACAGCTGTTTCTGAAAACACCTACTCAGTTCACCCATGCACCGAGCAGTTTTACAAGTCAGTCATTAACCACCTCACCCCCGCTGAGGCACACACAGGGTATAATAATCTCACGATGTGGATGTCTACAGCCAAGCGCCTTGCAGACATATAATGGATCCAAATGCTCACACATTCCTTTGTGGGGTCTTGGGGAGGAGTGCAAGGAAGGAGTCTTGGAAGGAAACTCCCATGATGGTTTCAATGGTACTCTAGCTGCCAAAGAGGGGTCGGGATCCTCTGCGAGTGCAGCCCCAAGTGACGAAGGTGAGTTACAGAAAGTCAGCTGAGACATTATTATACCTGAACACAGCTGCTAGAAGCTGCATTGTGCGGTACTGTCCACAGGCAGGAGCTCGCCCAAGAGATGAGAAACCAAAGTTCCTCCTCCACCTGGAAGAGATTCAAATCCTCATGTCGCAGGACAGTGTGTTGAACACAGGGGTACTGGCACTACTGGATCGAGGCATGTCCTGTTGAAGTTGGCCCAACAGGTAGCCACACAGGAAAGACTCATGGGGTTAGAAAGATGTCACGTGGAGAGAAATGAGATTTGTTAATTCAGGCATTCAGCAGAGACCTGGCTCCTACTTCTTGCTCCAGTTTGGTATCCTTATTGTTAGACCATTCCTCCTGTCTCCAGGATATACTACATCGCACCACTCATTTCCTCACGTGTCCATATTTTTAGTGGCCTAGAAGGGCCACGAACAGATCACACAGAAGAGGAGCAGCCCTTTTCTTCGATTTTGAAGGGATCTGCTTTGAGACAGCTGCTTTCTGCCATGGAGCACCCAGCCCGTTGCCCCCTCAGAGAAGGACAAGCCTTGCTAGCACAAGGGAGGACTTCCCACCTGCCTTCTGGCACTCGGGGAGGCTGCCAGCGAGCATGGGGAGGGCTGCAGTGAAAAGCTGGAGAGGACATTTGATAAATGAAAGGTTTCCCTCCCCTTCACAGCAGTGACATTATGGAAGGAAACAAAACAAAAAAGTGACACGGGGCTGAGATAACGCCCTGGTTGCTGTCTAACCCTCTGGTAGGGTTCCCTCTGCTCTTCCTGGGAAAGAGAACATGTCCCAGCTGCAGAGCCCAAGGTCCTTGTCACTTCCTAGTGTCTTTAGGACCCTCTACCCCTAATTAATTTCTGCTAAACTTGCTGCGGTAAGGTCTTGAACACCATGATACCACCCCTGTGCCCTAGGACGGTTGGAGGAGCCCACTTCCCAGGCAGCTGCTGTGGTCGCACCTACTTTCCTCTGTCACACAGCAATTTTGCAAGCCTGTCAGCTGCAGTCAGGGAGCGGGTCCAGTAGATGGCATTTCCTCTGGCCACGGCCATGCAGCGAGCTGTGGGGCGCAGGCCTCGCTAAGGATTGCCACGTGTTCCCAAAGGCAGGAGTTCTACTTCCATCTGGCAGCTCTCCGTGCAGCAAATCAAGCAATGCATTGTTAGCTTTAAGACAAAAGGAGAGAGGAAGAACAAAAGATCAGAGAAGCACTGATTTCTGTCTTGTCATCCTCCCTGGGGCTCTTTCCTGTTTATGAAAAGTTTTCTGAGGGCTACAGATGAGCCTCAAGTACAACCTCTGCTCCAGCCAACCTCGAGCACTTGGGAGGAGGAAATGACTCCAGACTTGGCAAGGCGAGGCCCGTCTTTGCCTGCACCTCCTGCACTCGCCAGAGAGCAGAAAGTAAAACCTCTGGGAGGAGGTGTGCAGAGCTCTGCTTTTTGTCACAGCCCTCAAAGTGAAGGCAAACACACACTGAAACCGTGGCACTTCAAAGGATGCAGGGAACCCACCGGTCTGACAGAGCCATGGATGTCGTGGAGCTCACAGCACACCTACCAGTGAGGCTGTTTTGCCATGGAATCGTACAGGCTTTCTCGTGAAAGTGCTCAAAGGGAACGGAGATCTCGCACCTCGAGGCTGCTAAGTTTGCTTGTCATGTTCACGTCTGAACGCTTCTAGCCTACGAACGTCAGGTGTGCTGCCAAATAGTTAAGGGAAGACTTTCCCCTGTCCTACCTTTGCAACAAGCTAGCCCAGGCTGCCCAGGGAGGTTGTGGAGTCTCCTTCTCTGGAGATATTCAAGACCCGCCTGGACAAGGTCCTCTACAGCCAACTGTAGGTGACCCTGCTTTGGCAGGAGGATTGGATTAGATGACCCACAGAGGTCCCTTCCAAACCCTACTATTCTGTGTGATTCTGTGATTCTGTGATTCTGTAAATGCTGTAAAAGCCAGCTGTCAGTCAGCCCAGCTCTGCAGTGGCTCACAGCGCCGTTGATGTTGTTCATATTTCCTGCAGTTTGGTGAAGCATCTGGCCCCAGCGATGCAGGCGCTCAGGAGATGACAGCTCAGTGCAGAGACAATGCCGGAAAATGTCAGCACTTGGAACAGGGACAAAGAGCAGGTCTGGAGTGAGGAAGCTGCTGGAGGCGCTGATGCCTGATGATGGAGCAAGCACTCATTTCTGTGCTTTTCAGGTTTGTCTTTCAGGTAGCTGTAGGGTTCACGCCACTTGCGAAGAAAAGCAGCAGACTGGTTCTGCCTCTTACTGGGAAAGGCAGGGGAAAAGTGAAAAATCAACAGTGACTATACATAGAGGTGTGCAGGCATACTCTGTACTACAGTGGTGAAGCTCACTGAAGTTATAAACTTATTGACTGCAGATATACACCTGCTGAGCGCCAGGCCCCTGCTTTTAGGCACCAGGATCAGAGTCTTCTGTATGACTACTATGATATTTATTCTAGATCAAGTAGCTCTTAATTCCTCTTCTGGATAATGTATAACTAAGATTAGTGGGACATCCAGTTACTGCTTGGAGCACAGTCAAAAGCATCTTCTCACCGCCTAACTTTGAATCTCACCTCTTTCTCCGCTTCATCTTAAATGTCTGCTCCCTACATTTCGGGGCCTCTGCTAAGGCAAGCAGACTGTATGCACCAGATCGCTTCAGCATGCCAATGTGTCTATCCCCTTCGCTCAGCCATTAGCGACACGATACCATCCATTTCTCTCATCCTGCTGCTGTTCCTTCCTTCAGCGCTGCCTTTTATAAAAATAACATACTTCCTGACCTTTCCCAAAGAAGTCCGCAGCCTGCTGTGTTTGTCTGTAGTTAGCTCAAAGCATTCTGAAACAGCAGGGTCTGAGTCCCACTTCTTTTTTCTTTTTTCTGGACACTCAGTACAGTGAGATTTATGTACAAACTGGGATATTAATGAGACACATCTTAAATTCTTGACTGTAAAGTTATTAACTTGCTTAGTGCCCTCAGTAATGTCACTTAAAACCAGGGAGCTCAGACAGTGTTTTTGGGTTGATCCAGACTGTCAAATGAAAAAAAAAATCGTTTTGGGTGAAAACAAGTCTGCGCTGCTCTCTAGTTATCATAGCTGCTTGTATTTGAAATAAAATGTGGTGGCTGTCACTTCAAATGTCTCCATGCTTCTGAGGTCAGAAGTGGTGACCTCTCCTGTTACTAATGGGAGTGCAGAGGGAGGTCGGACACGGTGTCAGAAGCTGCTTGGGGTTACCTTGTCACCTGCCCAAGTATGTCAGGGTGGGTGTGCACCATCATGATATGGTGATATCATAACTAAAAAAACATGCTAGGCTTTTTTCGCTTTAGGCATTTTTTTCCCATTATTCTTTCTATTCACCTTTTTTCCAAAGCAGGGTTTTTACTGCTAACACTGCGAGAATCATACATGCTGTATTTAGTTGTAGTCAACAGATGTAAGTGTGAGGTTTTGGTGAACTACTTCACATGTTTTGGAAGACAGCCCTAGCATACAAACCTACAGACTGGAGATCTGGGAGTGCATCTGCTGTTGCATCCCACCAGCTCAAACTGCTTGTTTGCTAATAACAGAGACTTTTGTCTGGCGTAAAATGTGCAATTTTATTTTTATTCAGCCACATCAGCCAGACTGTGATAGCATCATTCACATTGTGCACTACCCTAGGTTTGCACTTCGAAAGTCATCTCTCTCCCAGTGAAATTCCCCCTAAAATCTGTTCCTTCTTCTTCAGATAGCCCCCTGCCATCTGTAGATTACTCACGAGGTCTTTTGTTGCTCAGTCTAAGTGAGGGTGGCAGAATGTGGCATCAGGAATATGTTTATACTGCATACAAAATGGAAAAGGCAGTGGATGTGTTTGAAGAGACGTGCTCTTAATCTTCTGTATGTGAAGGGCCTTGCTTCAGACTGCATTTGTGTTTCTTGGCAGCAGAGGACAAGCGTGGGTGTGACAGCCACCAGTGCAGGGGCTGAGGGTAAGGCTGCAGAGCTCGGCATGGGCAATGCCATCCCATCATGAGTTTCCGGGGGAAAAGCACGGCATTAGTCAGCCGGGCTGCAGGTGTTTGACCCTAAATATCTTCCTGGAGATAACTAAGTAATTTAGATACAAAAAAATTTTTTGATCTTTCTAGACAAATACAATACTAGGTCAAGCTGCTGATGTTTAATTTCTCTATAGAGCTCTGTAGATTTTTTAGAGAAAGCGTATTCTCAGATTTGGGTATGGAAACTGAGAATATGACTGAGGACCAAAGGTAAGAAGAGTGCACACCCGCACAGCTTTCTGAAGGAGGCTGTTGCTTTTTCCACTGCCTAAGGCCGTATATAGTATGTATCATTGTGACAGAAGAACTACACTCAGGTCGAAAGGTATCCTTGGCCATAATCTAATTTTGTTTGTGTCAGTGGATATGTGGGATAATCCAGATGGTTTCAGTGAAAAGCAATTAGGGATCGACAGAACAGAGATCAGGATGTGAGTCGTTAACTGCCCATCTTTGCATCACGCCTCCCTCTGATTGGAGCTGGTTTGGGGTGTTCTTGCTTTGATAGCACCAATTTTTCTGCACAGAGAACGTGTCAGAAGGCCAGACCAACCCTTTCAAGCCAAGGGCAGTGCACCCCGACGTGCCCAGCAGTGCTCTAGGGATATGCCACGTGGTGGGACCCAGGAGACTGAATCTCCAGAATCTCCACTATCTTTCCATAGTACAGCAATAAAACCATCTCACAAAAGTGCCACACTGAATGCTACAGTTTACTAATTTTAATGATCTTTTCATATATTAAAGTGTATGGCCAGTGTGCCCTAAGACTATTCATAGAACTGAGGCACGGGGCAGTAACATTCCCTCTCACATCCATAAGTCGGGGGTTGCATATATAGGAGTAGGGAAGTTTGCCCACCTCTTGCCCTCATCCCCTTGAAGGAGCTGAGCGAGGGGTGCCCTGTCCCTGCCCGCAGCCCCTGCAGCTCAGTCGAGCTGGGGCAATTCTCCTCCCCAGCAGCATGATCCATTACTGGGAGGGTGAAGAGCAGGGTCAGAGCGCTCTCCCTCGAGACAGGGTGCCTTTCCCAACACACTGCTACCTGTCTGCACTGTACACTGAGCAACCTGTCTACCTAGGCCAGGTCTGACAACCAAAAGAAAAACATGATGTGCTGGTGCAACTCACCCTCAAATTCCCAGCAGCTAAGCAAGTGTCCTTAAGTAGCAGGTAGCTCTAAGCAGACATTAATACACAACACTTCTTGTGGTCTATATCTTGCATTTAGGCAATATTTTAAAAAAGCCAACCAACCAACCCTGCAGCTAATGCCGAGAAGTTTCCTGCTTATCCTGCACAGAAGATGGCTGGTTTTCAGAAGTTATATTCCAAGCCTCTGATCCATTTAGAAGCTTCAAACATTGGATGCTTTTAGCACTCAATACATGTGCGTGGTATTTTTGAGCAGACTGCTTACTAATGAGCTGCTGCATTACGAAAAAAACTGTGTAACCGCAGCAACTCCATGCAGCAAGGCTTTCAGGTGGTCTGTATGTGAAGAGAGATGTCATTGTGTCCCGAGCTCTGGTGGCAGGGGGTGGAAGGATGTTGTGTGTCTGTCTGTCTTGAGTCCAGATTCTGACTAACCCCTGTGTGGGTCCTGGTATCCAATGCTGAGCTGTCCTCAGTCCCAGCTGAGTACATTGCGTATCTCCTTTCCAGCCCCGTGGGCTGGGGGAGGGAAGAGCGCAGACTGAGTGTAACTGGGATTAGAATTTGACTGAACCCTAACTAACTCCTGTGTGGGTCCTGGTATCCAATGCTGAGCTGTCCTCAGTCCCAGCTGGGTATATTGCATATCTCCTTTCCAGCCCTGTGGGCTAGGGGAGGGAAGAGCACAGATTGAGTATAACTGGGATTAGAATTTGGCCCTTAAATGGCTTTATTAAACTGTGAGAAAGTGATAGTGTTGCCACCCAGCCAAGCAGAGAAAGTACTGAAAGGTCATCACACTAAACACCTCCTCCATTTCAAAGCAGAGGAAGGCCTTTGTGTTGGAAATCCCATTCTCCTGGCCAAAACAGAAAACAGCATACAACCTCCCCTTTTTTGGCTCTTTTCCGGTGCTTACAGATTACATGTTATGGATATACATAGGAAATTTTGCTACACTATCTACAGACTTCTCTCCATTAATCCAAGCAGTTATGGGCATAAAGATCAGGATTGGCCCCAGTGATTCTGTGGTTCTGGATTTTCCATCTGATGTGGTTTTGAAAAATAGTAGTAAATCCTTGCAGAAATCTTTTGTTTCTAACCACAGCTCATGGATCTTTTCCAGGCAGAACGGCAAAAGTTGTTCTGAACTTCCTCCTCCTGCTTTCTATTAAAGACCGGTTAATCCTTCTTGGTTTGCCTTGCATTTGAGCTATGGTGCTGGGACAAGACTATTCTCTAGGCATATAGTCAAATCCTTTCACCAAACTTCCCCATGGCATATTCCAACACAGATTAACAACGGCCACTTCAGACACAACCCAAATGTGGCAGTTGTGAGTAGCAAACAAGATGTTAAACATCTCCTACAGAGAGAATCACAGGACCGGCTACAGTCTCATTAAGTCTCTGGTACTCTTCCTTTTGATTTTGTCCATTTAAATTCCCCTGAAGAGGGAGTATCGGCTTTCCAGAAGAGAAGAAACATTGACTGCTTACTGAGCAACAGCTGAAAGCTATAATTTTTAATCTTACAATTTCTTTTGACATGGGATGCTTACACTAGAAGACACATTTTTCACTACAAACTATTTCTATTTTGCTTTGTAGGGCACATGAAATGATTAAAGCAGGAGCTATTCCCAGTTTACAATCACTTCTTCAAGACAGTACTAATAACTGACCTCATGTTAGTCTCTCTATAAATTATATTTGAAATCATGTAAGTTGCAAACAGGCACAGCCAGACTGTCCTGAAAACATATTTTCCAAGAGAGAAAGTTACGTCAAGTTTGAGCAAGACATGGAGCGATACTTGTTTTGGTTCTTAAACGCTGGTGCGTTAAACAGAAATCAAATGCTTGTGTGCCATATGTGAGAAGTATAATGTCTTGCTAGTCATTAACAAGAAAAGTATTATGGTTAATCTGAGGCTTTTCTAAAGCCTTTTTTGACAATTATGCTATGGAAGGGAGCAACTGAAATAATAATAAAACTTTATACTTACAGGGAACTTTCATCTGGGAATATCAAAATAATTTGTAAGCCTAGTTAAGTGTATCTTGGTATTTTTCTAGGATACTGCTTTCCCGTGGCAATTGGTAAGCAAGCAATTTTATCCTGGTTTAGCACAAGGGTGAACTGGGGCACAGAAAGGGTAAACAACTCGTGCAGGGCTACTGCAGCAGATCACAGGGAGTTAGCCAAGATTCATGTGCACAGAGGTGGGCTTTGCATCACCCTACTCATGACGGGTTTGGGTTAATTTCTGATTTCTGACTCTAGGGAGTTTCTCACTGCCAAGAGCCTTTCCTCCATCAGTGCTGAGTATTCAAGTGCTAAGGAATCTTCCTCCAGGCGCTGGTAGCTGCTTGCCTCCCTCTTAATTTCATTCATTCCCAAGGGTCACTCAGTAAGTCCCCTTCAGACGCTCATGCCACTCTCTTCCTCATGCCAGAAAACTGGGCTCTGCAGCAGGCACTACCCAACCTGAGAGATGAGCCCACCTGGGGCATGGAGCACCCAAGTGACAGACTCCCAAAGAGCCACGTTTACTTGGGAGGCAGAGATGCTTCTGCTGAAGCCATGAAGCATCTTCTTGTTCCTATTAAGCATACCAAGGCACCTGGAGCACAGCAATCCTTCAGTCAGAAGTGATGAAGTTCCACCTCATGATGCTAAGCCCGTAGCTGAGAAGAAAGGATGAAATCTCCCGGATGTTTGAATATGAGACCACTTTACTACATCTGCATTTAGGAACACCCAAAAATCTAAGGAATGTCAGCCACTTAAGAGACACATATCTTGAAGATACAGGGAGTGGCTCTGATCTGTGAGATCTTCAGCTCTTCCTCTTGAAACAAGCTGACCCCTTGCTCCAAACAGCTCATTTATGTCTGGAGCTGCAAATACATCTTCTTTAACAAGAAGATATTTTCAGAGCCTATAAATCAAACAGCTCTTCCTCGTTACAGGAGGAATTCCCCATCTTCCATGGTAGAAAGATTGTAAAAGCACAGGGGTACTCCCTGCACTAACTCCAGTGAATGGCCTGTGCTGGATATGAAGCAGAGCAAGCATCGTGGGCTCTGGAGAGAGAAATCTTCTGGCTGTGCTCATTTCTGCTGCCCACGTGAAACATAACTGTGGAAAACCTAACCGGGAAATCTAAATCTATAATTTTATAACAAACCTTTAGGCAGGTGCCAATACATAGTCCTATGGACACTCACAGGAAGATTAGAAGCTCTACTTGTTCAGCTTTCTGTGTGTTGGGCAGAAAGTGTTTAAAGGGACAAACCACGGGGTGAAAAAAAGAACTGCATTGTAGCTCACTGTCAGTCACACAAAAGGATTATTAATTTTTTTGACAGAGGTTCCAATAATGCCTTAAAAAGAATCCTTTTTCTTTCTGGGATGCAGCATACGAGGCTTTAATCGCAGGCATATCAGAGATTTTTCACCCCGTGCTGTTCATTTTGTTTGACTATCATCTCCCCTCTCCTTAAGTGATGCTCTCTCGCTACAATTTACAGCCGAGACTTTCAGACAGGAGGCATGGTTTAGAGACTACAGTGTAAGGCTCTGGAAACCTGATGGAGCATGGGATTGGTTCTGGGACACCAGCACCTTTTCAGGATCAACGAGCTATTCGTTCAGGTAAGGGGTCATTGGAAATAAGCATTTGCTTCTGAAAATCTGGATTTAGACCATATTACCCCAGTTGTAAGAGATCTCAAAACAGAAAATACCTTTTGTTTAGCTGGAATGTACCATGCTGCTAATTCATAACTCTGAAATGCTACTACTGCATCGAAGAAAAGGCAAATCATGTATCTGCATAGCTTGTTGTTTTGGTTTCGGCTGCAGCCAGCAACCAAAGCACCACGCGGCCGCCCCTCCCCCCACCGGTGTGAGAAGGAGAATGGAAAGAAAGAGGCAGAAACTGGTGGGTCGGGATAAGGGCAGTTTAACAGAGCAGCAAACAAAGGGAACAGTAACAACAACGGTACAGATAAGGAGAAAACACAACACAAACCACACGACCCAGAGAGCTGCTCTCCCGGATCGCCGCCCGCGCTCCCGAGCCACCAGAGTGAGTTCCCATCGCCCAGCTCCCCCCCATCGGAACCCAGCATGACGGCACATGGTATGGAATCCCCTGCTCTGTTTGGCCAGGCGGGGTCAGCCCGCCCGGCTCTGTCCCTTCCTGGATTCTGGTGAAAATTAACCCTGTCCTGGCCGAACCCAGGACAGAAGTTAAGATAGTTGCTGCAAATCTAGAAAAGCTCTGTGGAGTTATTACCACACAAGAACATACTTCTGTAGATCGACAATTGATATATTTCATCTGAGTAGTAGAGGTGTTCAGAGGATTGAGGTTTTGGAACAATCTTCCTGAGGGATATTCCAGAAATGTAATTATGTTTAAGGTCAAGTACTGTTGATTTATGAACACCGTTCTCTACCTCAATAAGGGAATGAGCACTGGCTCAGGAATTTCCTGGTAGCCCCATGGTGCACGTTTCCAGTGGAAGTGTTAGGGTTGGAAGTCAAATGTGTGGGAGTCCTGCTATAAGTAAGGCCAAGAAATATTTTAAGGTGCTCATGTGGTGGTGTTTGCCTGAATATACTACATTTTGGCCATGAAAATATGAAGAAAGATAATGTTAGTGGACAAAACATGAAAAATGTCTAACTGGTTTAATGAAAGGCAGCTTCACCCCTCCTCAAGCATAGACAAAGCATTGGTCAATGGGACCCACAGAAGTCCATCACACTAAGGAAGACATAATTAATACTTGCTTGCCTTGAACCTGAACAAAAACAAACTTAAAATCATATGACTGTCAAAATGTCCAAGTGTTTTGTAAAATTATAACAAGACAAATAACATTTTGTAAGACAGCTAAGGTTAAATATTTAAATAATAGCCATAGCCCCCCAAGGGGCGAACAGAGGTCTCTAGCATAGTTGCACAAGCAGGCAGAAGGAAAAACATGCTCAAGCAATAAAACCTGACAGAGGAAAGATAAGGATGTAAAATAGGCAGGAAGAGTGTCTGTTAAAACCAGAATTCTGCAGAATAAGCTAAGCCATCCTGAGTCCTGGTCACAAAAATAATGTGTCAAGAGCAGAGGAGATCACCTCTTTTGGGGAAGGGGACTGAGGAGTAAGAAACACCAGCAATGGGGGAAGAAAGACGGGGAAGAAAGAAGAGAGCTCACTCTGCATCTGTCTTCCTTCGGGAATACCCTTGACCGACCTTGACCTTGGTGATGGTGCACAGCCCAGAGTGCCCATTAAAGTCACTTCAATTCTGGGGTATTATACACTCACAGCTGGTTTTGGTTAAGCTTATTAAGGACTCATTGGTTTGCATATGTAATGGTAATGATTGCTAGTGATTAAGAAGCCATTGACAGCACAAGGTGCACAGTTAATAAGTATCAATCTGGTAGAGTTGTCTTGAAATTTGAAACTGATCTGATTTGTCAGTCTTTTAAATGCTCCAAATTCCAAAACACTCCAAAACAGTCCAATTCCCTAACCAATACCTATAGATTTCCTTATAGTCACTCGCCACACAGGTAAAAAACTTCTTTGCTTTTAATATTTATGTCAGATTTTGTATTGAAAACTTTTGCAAATCAGCTAATCTAATAAAGTATACTGCCATTAAAGAGGTTGTTTCACTTTCAAAATCAGGGCAGATTGAATTGCCAAAGGTTAAATATGCATAAATCCTCAAATCCCTTTTTGGTGGTCTTTCCTCCCTGTTTTATCTTCCTGTTAATTTTACTTCTGAAGTTTTCTGAAATATTCAGATATGTGTTGATGAAAGACAGACAGTGTTAGCTGTGTTCTACAATAATTGTTTTCTGGGGAAATATAAAAACCACTTGACAAAGCTATTCTAAACCTTCTTTATGACCCCGATTCTCAGTTCATGTACTTTGCTAACTCTGTTAAATTCGGAGAGCTACGTAATCTGTATTTCTGACCCTACAAGCTCAAAAATCCATTTTAGTATGGAGTAGCTAATGTTTTCTATCAAAGAGAAGTTATTAAGAAAAGCTAGTGTGTCAGATTGATATTTCAGGATACATTTTGGGCTGCAGGACTGTTTCTCAATAAAAATGGCAAGTAAAGTACTTGCACAGAATTTATAAAGAGGAAAAATACAGGCAGATGGTTACTGAAATATTTAGTGTGTTATATATTTGTAAACAAATTATGTAAATTAAAAAGAAAATCTACAAATTGGTCTTCGAGACATCTGCTAAAAAATGAATTTGTTAAACTTTCTGGAAAATAAGAAAATAGGCAACAATATTCTCAGTTCTTACTCTTTTTTTTTCTCCTAATTCTCATATGTCAGGAATTCGATGAGGCCACAGATAAACTAAATTGCATGTGGTGTAAGATTCCAATACTAAAATATGAGCCAGCCATGTCAGTACTAGTATTTTATATTTATTTTATAGCATCACCAAAAGGCTGTGATCAAGATCAGAACTGATTACACCAGGTTACACACACATGAAAAATTATAATTTCTTCTCCTCTGCAGTCAGTTAAAGAAAAGGTAGCCAGTACAAAAGAAATTACATGTAAAAGGTGGAATAAGACATCAATGAATAAATATTCAGAAGTTGTTTACTTTTAGGAGGGTACTTTAGAGAGGCAGTAAGGGAAGAGGAGGATATCAGGGAGGGAATAGAGGGATGAATTTTGGAGCGCTAGAGGAAGGTAGTTATCTCCAGGAATCTCTGGCAAGCGTAAGAGAGAAACCTTTGGGGGTTATGGAAAGAAAAAAAAGCAGAATGATAGAAGAAAGAACAAGAACAGAGTAATTAGAAAACTAGCTGTTCAGTAAATTTTATTATCATTGTCAAATGTGTAGCCTTAGGATTTATGTAGTGCACACTTATTCAGAAGACAGGATGATTAATTTTCTCATGGGTTTCTCTATGATACCCAAATAGTAATATCAGAGTGCTTCACAAAAATTATTTAATCTTCATAACACTCTAGTGGCATGAAGAGATGGTGTAGTTCCCTATTTTATGGGTACTACAGAAAGACAAAGAGGTCAAGCGCACTCATGGATTTTTAGAGTCCAAGTTGAGGGCATATAATCTGATTTTCCAGCATGCACCACAGAGCATTTTAAAGGTTCATAGCACTTTTTTTCCACATCGATGAAAGCCAAACACTTCTGCAGACCAGACCCCATGATCTCAGATCAAGCCCAGAATATGATGAATGCACAGTTAATGACTACTCATGAGAGGTCATTTAAATTCATGCAGGAATTCTATATCAAAGATAAGAATAATTTTGCAGGATATTATTGAATCTCTTAAACCATGGAGTTATCCATTTTGTTCCCTTTCCTCCACCAATCCTCCTTCCCAATCTCATCTTCCTCAGAGAATAAAATAAGCCATATGCAAAACAAGCTGCTTCTTAAACTACCTTATCCATCTTTCATGATGGACATGTTTACATCCT
>Ga0181612_125549_pt1 | contig 14762 bp, 10 predicted proteins | sample HoacroProtozoa21_FD_119630 | JGI IMG/M metagenome (GOLD analysis project Ga0181612, IMG submission 119630) | Hoatzin crop microbial communities from Cojedes, Venezuel. Combined Assembly of Gp0051906, Gp0051904, Gp0051908 | reverse complement strand
CAAGGTGAGTGTTATCCCTGGTTTGGGAGAGGTTTTAATATACACCTTGACTTTTTTAGTTACACCATCCTGGGCTGTTTATGAAATTACTCAACAGAATAGGGAACATCGGGAGGGGCACAGGGAAGAAGCAAGAGAAAGTGTGTAGAAACCAGAGCTATTAAAGACGTTTGTGATGTTTTCAGAGCGCTGAGAAGATTTTTCGAGGTCTTCTGTAGGAGTTAAAATGGAAGAGGAATTTCAGCAGAGATGTCTTTTGTCTTTCTCTTGTTCACATGCTCTTTTTCATTTCTGTTTTTCATGTTCAGCTGGATTACTGCCTGAAGTCAGCACCAGTGCTGCTGAATGGTTTCCCACAGCTATGATTTGGAGTAAGTAGGTAGTTTATAGCGAAACAGTGATCATAAGCACAATTCAGAGTTTCTCTTGGTTTCAGTGATTTTTTTTTAATTTTTTTTTTTAAATCCATCTATGGAGTGCCAAATTGCACTACTGAATTGCACTCAGTACTACTGAGAATTGCGCTTGAGAAACTTTCAGTGAAGGTGACCAAACCTTTAACGATACTGGGGCCTGTTGGGCCACGGAGTGCAAATCAGGTAGTTCTGGCTATCTTACTGTGCACGAGGCCCTGGCATGGTAAGGAAATGAAAAGCAAATCAGGAAAAAAAGTCTAATATTTTTTTGTCTTTACACAATGTTGACCAAAACTGAGCATAGAAATTAGCCAAAGCTTACAGCCCTAAATACCATGACAATGAAAAACTGAACTTGACAGTTCTTGATAGAAGTTGGCAGATCTGTCTTTTCTCACCAACTGGCCAAATTCAGTTTTTGACTCTGTGGCCATCAAATGTTTTGCAGTCTCTCTTATCTGGTCCACAGTCATGTTTTGGGACTTGACTCTAACTTGCTAGGACCAAACCTTGCTTTTTCTACATGACCTCTGTGCAGTAAAGGGGATTGCAGTATACCCAGCGTGGTCACACACCTTCTGATGACATCCACAACTGAGCAGGTAATTAAGTGCCGTCTCCTTTGAAAAGCTGCTAGAATTGCAATGTTGCTCTGACAGAGGTATTTCCTCACTGGGGTATGTCTTCCATCTCTTTTTTCGATGATGTAATAAGACAGAGGGGAAGAACAATATAAGATGTTGAGAAACATAATTTTGTACGTTAGAGCTAGGACAGCTAGGGACGTTGAAGGCTGTGACTGGGGAATGGCTACAAGCCAAAGAACAGCCTGTCTGATCTGTTTTTAAAGAATCTTTCCAGTTTTTGTGTAAACATTTATTTTGCAGCAAGGCCTATTTAAGACAGTTTCACCTTTTTTTGTTTGCCCACTTCACCACAACGCTGTCTCCCAGCCCACCTTAAGCCACCACACAGTTTCTTCCTGAAATCTCATAGCACAGAAATTCCGCAGGAAAACAGAATGATGTCATTTCAGTCAGACCATAATTTTCCAGCTGTTGGAAGAAGGCACATTGTGGTGTTTGTTTCACTACTTATAAAGATTTGTGGCAAGGAGGGAAATATTTTACTTCCAAGATCATTGTTCAAGTAATTGAAACTGCTCATCTGGAGATCTATGCCATGGCGGGGGGAGGCAGAAGGGACAATGGGAGAGAGAGGTTGTATGCATGGTGTGTAGGTAACTGAGTCTATAGAGCCTCAGAGGAATTAAGGGATTTTTTTTCAGCATAGTTTTTATGGCGAGGAGAGAGGCATGGAATGGGCAGCTTTTCAGCATGGCTGTGCCAGTGTGAACCTTTGACATCTCCATTACTGGCTTTGCATTTGATAAGGCTTCATGTGGATCAAGCAAGCTTTCACCTTGGCCATGTCTCAGGTTGCCTCTTGTATCTAGCATAGGCAAGGCTCTGTTATAAACCAGAGTTCTATAGGTGGTGGAAATAGCTTGTTGTAATGTTGGTCAATATGGATTTGAAAACCTCTCGTCAGAGATTTCCACAATCATAAGCTTAGATCCTACTGAAAATGAAGATCCTTGTAGACTGCTTAAAAAAAGCACAATCCTGAGCCCTAGGTTATCTCCTCTGTTACAGTGGCAAAGCTGCATCGCTCTGTATTACTGGCCCAAATTTTCCTCATGCTTTACAAAAGGCCTTGTGTGTGTCATAGTCTAGAGACGTGTCTCCTCATCTTTGGAGATGATCAGGTGTCCTCAGGCAAAGAGAGGGAGAGGAAGAGGGCGGGTATCTGAGAGACCTCACATAGTTTGATATGCTCATTTTGCACTGGGTTTTAAGTAGCATGGTGGAAACGGGGTAGCTATGACATGTGAAATCTTTCAGTCAGGCTCTCTCAGTACTTCAGTCAGGCAAGTTCACTCTCCAGTTTGTCTAAGCACTCCAGAAGGGCTGGATGCAATAATGAACAAAAGCCTTTTGGATGCTGCTGTTGCTCATTTTTTCACTGTGTGGGTCCATTAAAGCATTGCTGCCTTTTGGGAACTCAGCTGGAAGAAGAAAACAGGCTTGGAAAAAATAACTCTGTTATGTGAGACCACTGGCTACTGCTTTAGTTGTGTCAGTTTGTAACACGTTAGGCAGGTTCTCTGTGCATCTGTAGCAAAGCTTCTGCTGACAGGCCTTGAGCCCTAGCAGTGAAAGCAGCCAACAACAGCAGAAAAAAAAAAGGCTGTGGGCTTTCGTATCCTGTGTGATCCTAGAGGCTGTGGGTAGCATAACTTGGCAGGACAGAAAATGAAACTGTTAAAATGTTCCCCTAATGCACCCTGCAGCTTGTAAAGGCAATCATTCGGCAGGGGAGTTGGACTAGATGACCCCCAGAGGTCCCTTCCAACCCCTACCATTCTGTGATTCTGTGAAATGAGTGATTACTTAGATGGAAGGAAGATGTGTAGGTGAGTGATAGGCAAAACAGCTTCAGGTTTGATTTAGCCCCCAAATTTTTCATTATGGTCAATTCCATGCAATTTAACTTCACTCTTCCCTTCTCCACTTGCCTTTTCTGTCGTGCGTGGCACCACACTTTCCACTCAAAATACCAGTTTAAGAGAAGAAAAGTAGTCCAGCACAGATATATGTGCTAGCTGGACACACAGTAGTAATCCCTCCCAGGCTACTGAAGTGCGTACAGAAGCAGAGCTGAAGTTTGTCGTCATTGATCTAGTCTAGAAATTAAAACAACCCCTTGAACTTGACGCATAAATATAGTCTTTTCAGCTTTTAACCCTGCTCCCAATTACCTCATCATATTTTACCATTGAGGGAAACATATACTGTAATGTATTCTTTGTCACATATGGTCCACGCCCTTATGTAAACTGCGTTTTCAGTCCTCTTCCCATGCAGACGCATTACCCAACAGCCATTCCTCAGACATGCCAGTTAACGCTTTACTGCTTAACAAATCTATTGGATTAACACAATTACAGTAAAAGCACAAGACAAAATAAATATTCCCCAAAGAACCTTTAGAAGGATTTTGCCATTTCTTGGTTAGTAAGAGGTGATCCCTCAACAGACACCAGACTGGCCCTGTTTTCATTTCTCTTGTTTCATCTGTCCCAATGGAGCAAGAAAAATATATCAGTGTATGGGCAACAGAAGAATGAGCAGCCTAGTATTATATGTACTTTTTGATTCAGTCTTCAGGGAAAGCTGAGAGTCAGGGGAAGAATCAGGGAACTTTGTGTTCAGCCAACTTCCAAAGCCTTTGGTGTCTGGCCAGATTTGCAAAACTTAATTGTACGTTTGCATTGTGTGTTGCAATGCCTTGGAGATTTGCAGAGTGGTTCTCATATGTCCCTTTTGGGTGCTTGGCTACTCCAAACGTTCCCATTAAATGAACATACAGCTTTCATGCTCACTGTATGATGTCCAGTATCCCCACACTCACTGGCATGATAGTGCCTTTCCTGTCTAGTAGTCCAAAGGGAGACACAGAGCGAGGCTGAATCGCTCTGTTGGTCAGTCCAGAGCTACCTTGAGGCATGTTTTTCTCTGTGGTGCTGGTATAAACTCCTGCTTACCCAGCAATAAGGTAGCAGAAGCGGGCAAGGACTGGTCATACCTGCCTCAGTGTTCTCTTCCAAAGTGCCCTGAGGCAGCTTTAACCATTTATCTTTAGTTGTTCATTCTTAGTGTTTTCTTTTTCATCTTGTTGCAGTGGAATGGTAACACTGTTTTTTCCTTACAGGGACTCCACTGGTGGTTTTTTCCACCCCTCTCTAAATTTTTGGTCCGGTTTGGGTCGTTCAAGTTTGGAACTCTCCAATGAGTTTGGATCTGAATGCGGCTGGATTGATACGTGCTACTGCCAATACATGTTTGGGGAAGAAGAGGAGAGAGGAAAAGAAAAATAATAAGGCAAGCATTGAATTTATAGCACTCCAGATGTCAGGGAAATGAACATAAAAGTACAGATGCCTTATAGTCAGGCAGGCTGTTCAAATGTATGCAAATGTGTGACAAGTTTATGTGAATATGGTGGTGGTGGGGGGAAAGCGAGGAAAAAAAATGCTTAAATAATCCTGTTCTTATTGCTGTGAGTCTTGGGCATTGACTCTGGTGAAAGTCATGTTTGTGATGACCCAAAGAAGCCAAGGCCTTGGTAAACATGGCCAACTGGGTAGGCTTTGATTCGTTTTAATGTTCCTGGACATACCATTAAAGTAACATAAATTTGTGCCTTCTAAGTTATGGGGCCTATTGATCAAGCTTTTCCTTGCACAGCAGTATTTAGATTATTCTGCAAATCATCTTCATGGCTAGCAGAGAGTTGACTACAGTGTCTTCAGTTAGGATAGTTGAATGTATGGGATTTAAGTGAGAGCAGATGTACTTGCATGTACATTTCACATATGAGCGTCTCAATTGTTTGGGGGTAACAAAACAATTCTCTCTGTCAAATGTGCTTCCAACTTGTGAATTAATTATATCTGCCTCCCTGCAAACTGTTCAGGAGCAGCTGGTCTTCCTGGCATCTTTAGTAGCATGCAAAGAAGCTTCTCCAAAGCATGATATGCCAAAAGGAAAAGCCTTTGCCTAAGCCCTGCCATGGACACTCGGAATTGAGTGGTGCCTGTCTGCAGCCAGGTGAAGGAAAGAGCCAGCCGTGGTCACTCTAAGGCATCCCTCTGCACATGATCTTGATTTGCTTTCTATCCCTTTCTGGTGTTGGATAAAAATAAAATTGTAGTCATAAGCAGCCATAAGGTTAAAGAGATCTGATACAGTCTGGATAATCCGCTGCTAAACAGCTTGTGTGGGTCTGTGTCCAAACCCCATGTCTTTAAATAATGTTTCAAGCAGACTAGCTTTTCTGGATCCCTTTGCTTAAAACGTGCAAGGGATTTTTGGATGGCAGCTGCCATTAACATTACTAAGTCTTGCTTGGATATGTTCTTTGTTCATCCATGAAGGAAAAACCCTGCCATATATGTAGTCCCATGATGCAATACTGAACCTTTTAAAAAGTTATTAAACAGGTAGTAAAATTCCTTTACAAAATACACTTTGATTTGTACAATTTTTAGAAATGGCAGAGGACAAAACCACATCATTACCCCCATTAAACTCACAAACAAATCCACAGCAAAAAAATTAAAGCCTTAATTTACAATAACTGCGTTTTACTATACAGGAAAGGTGAGAAAAATAATACAAGTTATACAGCACACTTCTTACAAATACCAGCTTATATGAGCTAACACTGGCAGTTAACATCTTAGATTTTTCTCAGCTATAAGCTACATCTGCAGAACTTATGGGTTGGATTTTATAAAGTTCACAATTCAGAAATGTCTCTGTGCTAAAGGGCTTTGGCTCTCTAGCTCAGGGCAAATTTTATATGCTATAGTCTGTAACCGTCTTTGTTTCTAGAGAAGTATATGCATGGATCATGGATTAAAACATTTTACTATGTGCCATGTGGGTTTTATTATCTGAATAGATTATATCCTAAACAGGTCAACTACCTCTGATTTAAATGCATGGAGAATGGGAAACAGCGTTTATTCATGCAGTGGGTTTAACATGTGATTCTGCAGCTATACTTCACTCCCAGCCTCTCTCTGAATGGGAGAGCAGGATACAGGGTTTCAGAAGTCAACATCAAAACCAATCCCACTTTATTTCAATAGATGCAAGGGTTGGTATAAAGAAATAAATCTCAGCAGCCGTTGTGATGATGAGAACTTGGTGCATTTTCAGCTGGTCGCAAACCTCTGAGTCTCTAAACATGTTGCAAATTGGAATGGGCTGAGCATCTCTGAAATAACTGAAACAGTGGTAGATGTGGAGTATCTGCTGGCTTATAAGCAGGTTGGGAACCTTTTCTCTTCCAGACATATCAGTTTACCAGAATTAGCTGAATGGAACTAGAGAAGATCAAATTGTAAATCAGGAGGAAAGCAGAGAAGTGACAGGTTGGAATCAACAGGGGCTCAACCTCCCCTGACAGTCTGTATTTTAGGCATTTCAATATAAATATACTGGAGTATCTAGGCAGTGTCTAGATAATCTTCATATTTACCTTTGCTGGACTCAGCTGTTTGTACACATGTGTATATGTGCGTATCACACATACACCAATGATGGTCAGGGAAGAAGTTAAGTTCCTTCATGTGTAAGTGAAGGTATTATATATGGCATTATAGTGGAGGTAGAAGTAGTGGTGTTCTTGTTCTTGTTTCTTCCCCTTGCAAGATCATCTCCTTGCTGAAGACCTGTCTTTCTAGCAGGAACCATGTTAGAGATCTGCAAGAGTAAGGGAGACACTCGGTATAACTGCACCCAGAAAATACAAGGCCAGGCATTCCTAGCCTCTCCACGTACCTCTGCAGATGCTAGCGTGTGTTTGTGATTGTGTACAATGGGAAACACGAGAAGTATGAGCTATTCAGAAAACAACAGAAGAATAAGTAGGTATAATACCTGTTGGTGGAAACAGTTGTCTGGCTGGGACAAAGAAAGGAGGGGTAGTGTTACTACTAGAGATTTCTTGTCACAATTAGCTGCCATGAAATATGTTTCAGTATTGCATTATTGTTTTCAGTAAGACCAAACTGATTAGTATATAGGCGTGCAACAGTTTCCCAAGGGAAGTGGGGGGAAGCTATTTACTGATTTGCTTATATCTCTGTTGAACAAAGCAGTGGAAAATACTCTGTAGGAACTAATCATCCACTGGCAGGAGGTTGGAAGAGGTTACATAATAGTGATCATATTTCTGTGACAATGAATAATTCTGTTTATATAACATACATTTCTGGTCATGTACCCTAGACTTTGCTTACTTTTGTCTCATACCAAGATAATGCAACAGATAAATTCAACTTACTGTTTTTGCCCAAACTTTCTAGAAGATAGTTAAACGTTTCTTGTCTAAATTTGTGCACATGACTATCACAGTGCACGCAAAGTCTTGCTTCTCTTGAAGGCATACATCTTTTTCTGCACTGATTTTTTAACAGACCGTAGTATCTATCTTTAAGAAGGGGGAAGGGGAAGGTCTTGGGAATTATGCACCAGTCAGTCTAACCTTGATAGCTGGAAAGATACTAGAACAAATTATTAAGCAGTCAATGTGTAAGCACCATCCAGATAATAAGGTGATAAAAAAGAGTCAACACATATTTGTCAAGAACAAATCATGCTAAACCAATCTAATTTCCTTCCTTCACAGGGAAACTGGCTTAGTGGATAAGGCGAAAGTGGTGGATGTGATACATCTCAACTTTAGCTAGGCTTTTGACACTGTGGCATGTTATGTGCTCCTATGTAAACTGGAGAAATTTGGCCTGAATGAGAGGGGAGGGCCTGATTCTGTGAAATCGCACACTGAGAAAGTAGTTAGCAGTGGTGCCCTACTAAAAGGAGAATTCACTTTTGCTCTCAGAAGAGGGTTAATTGTGGACCTCGTTTCAGTCAATATTTTCTTTACTGACTTGGATGATGGAATAGAAAGTGAACATGTAAAATTTAAGGAGGGCACTATGCTGAGAGGGTACAGCAGTACTTTAGAAGACAGGATTAGAAGAACAAATGAACACGATACATTGGGAGAAAAGTTATCAGCATGAAGGCTCTTGGACTGTAAAACTGCAAAGTAGTATCCATCAGATAATCTGTAACCACACAGTGACTTGGCAGCAGCAGAGAAGATGGAGTTTTAGTGCATTGCAAGTTGAACAGGAGTAAAAGATGTGATAATTGCATTAAAAGAGCAACTTTCAGCATGCAGCGTGTGAGCAAAGCTGTTGTATACAAGACATCTCTGAGTGCCAAGAAGTCGGAAGCTGGATTTTTTGTTTCTGGTGTTTGACTTCTCTTGAAAGTGATGCAGAAAGATGGGATGTAATCCAGAAAAATGACCCAAATGATTCAAGACTTAGAAAATATGATCTGTGCTGAAAGATTGAAAGATTTGTGTGTGTTTGTCTAGAAAAGATGTCTGAGAGAGGATGTAAGTCTTCTAGGCAAGTGTTGTTAGAAAGAGGATGCAGATCTATCAGTCACCGTGTCTACTGAGCATAGCATCAGAAGTACTATATTTTCACACAAGTGTAATTGAAGGCTCTCTGTAAAAACCAAACTGAACTCAGATTTAGCAGGTCAGTGCTTTACTTACTCGGCCATTTGAGAGATATATCACACCCCCACCTCTCAGCAGTGCTCCTGACCCTGATCTATGCTAGTTGCTCTCTCTCCCCAGATCACTATCATGTCTCTATACTTAATTTAATATCTAAAGGTGCAGTGTATCCCTTGACTTACATTCAGATGTCAGTGTTTTCAAAGGGGTACAGTTACCCAAGGTGTGGATTCAAGATGTGAAAATAAATTCAGAAATTTGCTTCACTGATAGCGAAACAAGGCTTTTGGTTGTTTAAAACACATCTATCTGTATAGGACTGCTAATCACTAGAACAGGTTACCCAGGAATGTTATAGACTCTCATCTGAAGGTTTTAAGAAGCTTGACAGACATCTGTCATGGCTGGAAGTAAACTTGATACTGCTTCTGGGTAAGAAAATAGACTGGATGTCCTCTTAAGATTGCTTTTAGCCTGACATCTGTATGATTTCTGTGACATAATGTTTTGCAACAATATAATATGTTTTATATTGCTACAAAAAAGCACAGAACTGACATAATCCAGGCAGTTTTGCTTTATGATGAGAGATGAAAATATAGGTATGAGTTCATAAAAGTCTCAAGAAAATAAGTGCCTGATCTGACTTTAAATATAAAGGAACACAGAAAGAATGATATGCTGAATAATGATCTTGCAAAATAAAACTAGCTCAGTTACTCAGTACTAGCTATCACAGGGCATTGATTATCTATCATGTCTAGTTTGTGTGATAACATAAGAATTTAAATTGTAGCCTCACCCAAAACAAACACAGATGCATTTTCTCTAGGTGTTAATCTCCCAAAGGCCCACAGTCTTGTAATATAAACAGACCTCTGAGCCCCAGCCTGGTTGGCTCTGTATCAAATAAGCTATAAGCTAAGTATTAATATCCTGGGTCAAAACTTCCTTCAGGCAGCCTGAGGGCAGCAGCCATCCAAACGCATGTGCACTGACACCTTTCCAGGCACGAGCCTCTCAGAGTTGGGCCCTTGATCTATGACTTGTATGTTTTCTATTTGTAAGAAGTGTAGTGTTTATTCGACGCACAAGGCTTCTGATAACTCTGCTGTTGCTAAATCTCATCCTGCTTCTGTGGGGAATGCTTACCCTGCCCCAAAGAGAAAACCAAGCAGGAAATTAAGTGGAAGATCGCAAAGAAACCAAACTGCACTCCTACAAACACTGCCCTGACAAAGGGCTCTGGAGCCTTGGGGGCTCGGAAGGATCTGTACCCTTTCAAGGGTGGTAGAGCTGGAGTTACTCCTGCTAGTGCTTCTGTGGACTTTTGTGGTAAAGTAGTGGGAGCAAGCTTTGCTGCACCTCCATCCTCAACTAGTGGCTGTCCCCAGCTGCTCGAGACAACTCCTTTGAGCTCTCACACGTGGCATCCTCTCCATAATGGAGAAGCTCAACCTGGCAGTGATGAACTTAACACACCGTGGATGTGAAACTGCCGGTTTTTTTGCCTGATTCACTACCATGTAGCCTCTGGCTGTTAAATTGGAGTATGTGGTTCCTAAATTAGCAATCTAAGGTGATCTGTTCCGGGTGCCCTCCACCTCATTCAGGAAAGCCCCTTTTGTTGCTGACACGCTGGCTGTAGGAATTAGCTCAGGCACTGCTGCAGCCTATTTTGGGACGGTAATACTGTAGCTGTATTCTTGCACCCTTGCCAGCCTCTGCTTTTTGCCTTGTTTGTGCTATGAGTGGCCTCTGAAGACAGAAAGGCAGAGGGCAGTCTTTGTCTTCTCTGTGCAAGGCCTGGGAGCTCCGTCTGCTCCACCCCGGCTGTTAATAGGTGGCACACATCCACAGAAAACAATAGCTACACAAGAGATGGCTGCGTCCCATGGGTGGCCTTTCAGGAGCAGGGAGATTTTGAAAGAAAAATGCTGCTGTGCCCAACTTCCCTTGTGTACATGCGGCTACCACAAGCTTCCCCTACAAATCCCTTTTCTTCAGAGCCAAAGCCAAATCCTGCTGCAGTCCATAACCAGAGGAGCATCCTGCTGACTTCTACAAGAGACTTGTCTGAGGGTGGCATGAAATGGCTCCCAAACAGCAAATCATTTTAGCTCCTCTCTTGTGAATACTTGTGTGCTCCTCTGCTAATCTAGAATATACCCCCTGTGCCTGAACTGTCCAGGGCTGGTTAACCCTTTACGGTCTGCTAATCCTGGCAGTGTTTTGTCTGTCTGGCCACCATGGAAAGACGGTGTGGGTGGATTGCCCCGGGCTTCAGTACAAGCGTTCATGGTCCTGGCCTCCGCTACAAAGCATTACCACTGCTGGACGTAGCCGCCAGCTGCAGAGCACATCTTTGCGTTGTCCGTGTACTCTCAGGCAAACCACAGGAAAGCGTTACTTAAAAGTAATATGGAACGAGCCCCAGACCCGTCTCCTGGAGAGGAAGTGGCTCCCGTGTCCCTGTGCTGAAGAGGAGTGGGCTGCCCTTCCCCAAGGACAAGGTGCAGCATCGCTTCCAGGGGAAAGTTGCGGGCTCATTTAAACTCGGTACCTGGACTGAACTATTACATCACTCTCTTTGCTGTAGAATATAATTATATCCTTGAATTGCAAAAGCGATGTGCTGGGGACTTTATTTATCGTATCAATTCTGTGTTATTTTATGAAGTCTTTGTTCTTAATACAGACTGCTTGCAAGCCCTGAAGAAAACCTCCGAGTCCTACATAAAGTTCGTTTATAGAATTTTTAAGGAAAATCCTTGAAAGACTTGACCCAAAGAAGAGCTTGCACTTGTTTTTATAGGCATTTTTGGCACTGCTTCTTTGACTTTGAAGTATAAGGAATGTCAGCTCTGGTCTCTAATAGCTTCGGTGCGGGACACTGGGCGCTTCGGCAGCCAGTTGCTGTCTGTTAGGTTGCAGCTTTCTGGAGTAATGTATTGTATTTTCAGAACAGGCTTTCTTCCCTCACAGTGTTGATTAGCGCTTGGAGTAAGACGAGTATTTGCCAAAGTAACACATCTTAAACGGTTTAACAGAATGGAAACAAGCAAAAACCTCGAAGCAAAATACTTTCACTTTTCCAAATAGACTGGTAGTTACTGTGTTGGTGTGAGTGACTTTGCCTGTTCCACAGTCATCGGTGGTTTTTCCCTGGGACCTTTGCTAAGCACCTCCAAAACTTTCAGCCTTCTAATTACATGAAGGCATAAAAAAATAGAAATAAGAACAATAAAAGGCATGAGTCTGATGTATTTTCAGTTGTACATCACTCCTAATGAAAGTCATGTGTGCGGAAACCTCAGTGACTTTATCCTGGTTTACTGAAATTAAACAAAGACTCATACCTATTTATAATCCCGAGACTTCTGCCAGTAATGCATTTTATAACGATGGTTGCAAAAACAAATAGCCACTGAGGAAGTATTTTTCACAAAAATGAATGAGCTCCGTGGGTTCTGTGGAAAGACTTACTGCTTGTGATAGGGTAGTGGGGAAATGCTAAGCAAGTGCAGTGAAGTAGTTAAAACAATAATGGACTTTACTTTTGTTATGGTATTAATATTTACTGTCCCCTTTCATTTCGTCGGCTTGGTTTGCAATGATCTTTTGTCACTTATACGGGCTAGTTTTTCTACTGTACTTTTAGCAGGGAGGAAAAGCGGGATATTTTAAATAATTCTGTTTATTTTTAATTAGAAAGCAAGTAACTTAATTATTTGTTCTATTCTTGACTTGATTACATTTAATAAATATGACAGAGCGCTTACCAAACTGTTCTCAAAATAACGTAAACCACATGTACTATCCCACACAGAAAAGACATCAAAATTGAATTTCTGAATGGTTTTATGTGGATACATTTATTGTGGCTAAATGCAGCCAGCCTCCTTTTCTGCTGCCCTGTCATGTTCAGACCTTACCAGTTGGCATTAACTGTGCAATACGGTCTCTAGGAGGGAATAACTGGAACGCTGTAATGGTGATACAGTAAGGCTACAGGTGAGAGCAAACCAGGAGTCTGTCCTCAAACTCTGCCTGATCCAATAAAAATGCCTATTGCAGGCAATATGCTCTGTGTGACAGGACTGACAAATATAATAGCAAGATTCAGACCCGGTGCTCATGCTTTTGTGTCATTCATGTACCCTCACGCACTATTGAGCTCTTCCAGATTCTGTTTTTTCCTGTTCAGTCTCTCAGTTGAATGCACTGTACAGGATGTTTGGGGCAAATTTGTCCCTCTTCTAGTATGCATGCTCCCCAAGGTCTTGGGGCCAGGGAGCGTGCATGGGGTTCCTTGGTGCTGGCAGCTATTCTGGGAAGACTTCTGTAAACCATTGGAAAAGCGGGACTTGAGTCTTTACCAGGGCATTGAGAGTATGAGAACTCTCCTCATCTCCAGTGGTAAAAAGCCTGCAGGTGGAGTGTTCAAATCCTGTTTGTCACACCTGCAAGGACTCTTCTAGGTGAAATTTTCTTTGTGCTTGTCATCTTCTAAAAAAGATGTGATTTATTCCTTGGGAGGGAATGTTTTAAAAGACAAAATGCATCACAAAACCCTTTTTTTGGTGATGCCGCTCTTTGTCACTTGCAGACGTGAATAGCTTGTTTAGGTCTGGCATCTTCCATAACCCCACTTTAGTGCTTGCCTGTCATACCAGGTGTGTGAAACCAGTCTCCCTATTATACAGTGAGCTGTGATTGAATCCTTTATTTATGACTTCTGCCCCACATTGCATTAATTAGAATGCAAATTAAGGGTTTCCTGGAAAGCTGCTGTTTACTTCTGCCATCCTTTACATGCTTCATTAGTCTAAGGACCCCGACACAGTCAAGTTATGTCAATTTAACAAGTTATCAGTCAGCAGAGCCGTAGTAATCGTACATATGCATGCACATAGGCTTCCTGGGCTGCAACATGATGCAGCCTGAGTTTTGCCTCCAGTGGAAGGCATTTAAGCTATGTTATCTTGCCTGGTATTAACTACTGGGGCTAAGCTAATTAGAGGTAACTTTTTCAAACAGCGTATCTTGATCCTGCACCTGAGTCTCTAATTTGCCCTAAAGTTTCTGAATCTGCCTTTGCAAGACAATTTTAACTTGGAAGCACAGTTTTCGCTGCGGAGTGGTGTTTTGGCCAGCACTCTTGATAGTAACTGTGAATAGTCCATATCCCTGACTGTCGGGTTATTAAGGTGGATTGTGACTGATTAGACCAGAAATTACGGGGGTTTTGCAATTGTTTGTTTTAGCCATGAAGTTTAGCTCAGGCTGCATTTTCACGTATGTCCTGGTTACCAGCCTTTAGCAGACGACCCTCACTTGAGGAAACTGGCCACGTTCAGTGCCTCTCTAGGTGGCATCTGCTGAGGTTTGGCAGCATGGCTGGACCTCTTGCGCAAGGCTCCCTCGCCTTTCCGACGTGGACCCATGTTGCTCCACGGGGGCCGGAGTCCTGTGTGCAGCACCTGTTGTCTCCACTTCCTACAGCTGTGCACGATGCAGAATTGACAAGTAATGTTTTCTGCTTTCTGAAATATTGGGAATAATGTCACTTAGGAGGGAAATCCGTTTCAAAAATAACCGCTACTTTCTTAACCTTTCAAGGTGCTGTGATGAAAGACTAATTTCTGAATGTGTTTAAGCCCCAGAGGAGAAATTTTCACACAAGTTGCTTTGAAGGAGTTTACACCAAAGTAGCTAAGGATTTGGCCCCTGGCACCGTTATTTTCCTCAGCTCCCACAGGGACAGAAGGGAGTGGAGGGAAGTAACCTATCCCATTTCTGTTTGAAAATATTTAGCTTGAGTGATGTGAAGATTTCAGTAGATCTGTGACAAGATCAAAGACTATAAATTATTTAACAGTGGTTCTACTTTTGTGGAATTATTTAAAGTATCATAATTGCAGCTCAGCTTCCCAGCCTTCATTTTGAAGTCTGGAATTCTGTTGGGAACTATCATAATCACTGAAGAGTATAATATTACAGGCTGGGTATAAAAATATCTTTTTAATGACTAGCAAATTAGTCAAATGTCTTGACCTGAATCTAGACCAAACAGAAGACAGTGTTTTTATGGAGGGGGAAGAAAGACTAAATTGTCACCACATTGTTATTCTTGTTAAATTCTCCACTACTTAAAATGTCAGTTGATTAGAT
>Ga0181612_110141_pt1 | contig 14762 bp, 10 predicted proteins | sample HoacroProtozoa21_FD_119630 | JGI IMG/M metagenome (GOLD analysis project Ga0181612, IMG submission 119630) | Hoatzin crop microbial communities from Cojedes, Venezuel. Combined Assembly of Gp0051906, Gp0051904, Gp0051908 | reverse complement strand
CTGGGTCTGAAGGTGCTCTCTGACACAGGGATAGATGGATTGGGGGGGGGGGGGGCATACCTGGGGGGCCTTGGACTTGGTTGGGTGGGGGAAACCAAAGGAAACAAAAGTTTGGGTGCCACAGGACCTTACCTGTGGTGGGTGGGACGTGCTTGGCAATCAGGCGGATTTTTGAAGGCCGTGGAAGGAGGGGGGGGGGGGGGGGGGACATACCTGGTGGCACTTGGACTTGCTTGGATGGGTGAAGCTCAAGGATACTACAGTTTGGTCGCCTAGGAGCCTTAGCCAGGTGGCTTGAGCCAAATCTGTGCTGGTGCTGAAGACAATACAGAATCAAGTAGCTGTTAACTGGCTTCCTGACGACAGCTTGCTTCTCTTGCAGAATGGAAATTTCAAGCATCTGAGGACCTGGCCTAGCATTTCCACAGTGATGATAAAAATGCGGATCCGAACTTTAGTTTCATCTTTTCTCAGTTCAAAAGCCTTTGAAATATGCAGTGCGCACATACTTAGGCATGCATGCCTAAATTGTTAATCCATTATGTTGTTTTGTGTATGTCCTGTGAATTCTGTAACTGCTTCAGTTTTGTACATGTTATTCAGGATTTCATAACTCACTGGATAATGTTTTTGCCTGATTTGCTGAGAAGGGCATAGTATTAATAAATGTAATTCTGCTTTGTTATCTGATGGTCTATATCCGTGGAGAAAAAGAAAATAGTTTGGTTGACTTTCGTATATTTTCAGTGTTGAAAAATAAAGTTGTTAAGCTTGTGAAGATGATGATCGTGTCTTTCATATGTAAAACAATACAACTTGTTGTAATCTTAGTTTCTTTTGTAGTCTTAGTTTCTTTTGCTATATACTAGTTAGATAAGAATATAGTTAATACTAGATGGATGAGAATGTAGTTACAGCACCCAGTTATCTCATGGAGTATTAAAACTTATGAGATTGTTCTTCTCTGTCTAGAAGGAGAAAAAGTTACAGTCTTTGAACAGTTCTGATGCGTGGTATTCTGAAAGATAATAAAATAAACCATGGAGGTGATGTGGGGTTTAGAAAATCTGTAATGAACCCCAGACTGGTTGAATTGAGGACTTAAAACTGGAAAAACATATTTTTTTTTTTTTACTAGTAAAACTTAGTTAGGCTAAACATTTTTCAATGAGATGCAGTGACATGCTTAAAGACAAATAGATTTTCTAACTGTATAAGTAATATAACAACATATTGTAATAAAAATTTGGGAGGTGTTCTCTATGAAGCACAGCACTAATATTTTATGTATAACCTGTATGGAAGTGATTAAATTGCTTTACAAGGGAAAGTTGGTACCAAGGTAGCAAGGACTATTACAAGCTAATATTGCCTCTATCTGGAGATGTATTGTTTTGTAGTAATGAAATATTGTAATAACCTTGTGCACCTCTAGAGAAGAACCTCTGGAGTTATTCTTCAAACAGTATTATTATTCTGCATAAATAACTTTTATACAAAGAACAGTTACAATAAACAGAACTGTAAGAATGAAGTGACTGTATTCAGTGCTAACAAATGCACAAAAGGTAGGCTAATATGCAAGTATGTAGATAGAATTTAAAAAAAAAGTAAAAATAGTTGATTGCCAAGTGACTTTCAGATTAAAGTCCTTATCCAAAGCCCACCAGACTAACTAAAAGTGATTTCTAAGACCTCAGTTAATTTCAGTCAACCTTGAGTCCTTTCCCCTCTGCTGTGAGAGAGAAAAGCCAGAACTTCCCTGAATTTCAGTGCATCCGGTTTGCAGGATTTAGGTAGTTAATGCACCTTCAGTGCGTTTAACAGCTTTCTCTTGAACATGGTGTTGCGAAGACTTACAGTTTCCTTTTCCTCAAAAACTGCAGCCTGTGGGTTCATCAGGATACTGTCTGTACTATTTCATAATGTTTGTTTTATCAGGGCTTAGGAGGACTTTACTTTTGTAGTGTTTGTTTACTGTCAGGAACACCTTGCTCAATTTGTGTGCTATATTTGTTCTGGAAATACAGAGAGAGGTAAGAACAGTGAAAACTGTGAGTTTGGGCTAGAAATTGAAGTTGGCAGCAGAGTTAATATTAAAATTGACATGCGTTTTAAGGTTTTAAAGGAGTTTTGAATTCTCAGAGGAAAGGGAACTTTGTTCTTCAGCTCATTCAGTCATTTTTTTTTTTTTTTTCTGAAAATGGTGCCTTCCAAGCAAAATTACAGTAGTCTCTTTTCCATTCATTGTTTCAGATAGTGAACTTTTGTTGGTATTAATGGGAGTTTTTAATATATATCCAAGAGACAGCACAATTTGATATTCAAGAAAGTAAAAGAAAAAGATGATGGAAAAGACCAGATGAATAATATTTTTCTCAACCTATGTTAAATTTTTTCTGGCTTTACGTAAGGGGTAAAACTGTGACACATATTGGTATATTTGTATTTAAATCTTTAGAGATTTTTTTTTCTCTCTCTTTTGCACAGCAACTCCTGTAGTGCTCTTGGCTTTTTGAACCAGTTAAACCTTCTTTCTTTTCCAGGCTGCTTTTTCTTCTTTTATTTAACAAAAGTTAAACAACTTTGCATTTTAAAAAAGGCAAAGAAGGTAGAATAAAAAATGGTATGCTGTGTTTTACAAGGATAGTTTGAGGGGAGAGCATTCCTAGGAAACTTGCATATTATTTTTTGGTTTTCTCTGAGTGTAAACTGTGAAAAACTGTTTTTCAGTTTTTCCTTTTGTGATCCAACCAGATATTCTTTCGTAGGATGACATGCCGTATGCATATGGTGCTTTGTTCCTTTCAAATATAAAACTCTTTGATCATTTGGGGAGTAAGTTATTTCTTGTTATGAGGAAATACTGAACTGTACAAAAAGGTGTTATCTAGAAATTTTTGTTCCTGTTGTTAGCTTAAAATGGAAACAGCTTTCCCTTTCTTGCTATGTTACATCTACTGTATTGGTATGAAAGTTGTTCTTTTGATTAGGTCATTAAGATATATACAGAAGACCTGACCTTGCAGACCTGAAGTACATAAAGCTCATAGAAAAGTCAATAAGATGTTTGTTCATGAAATGAGAATCTTGCGGAACTAAAGACTGTACTCTACTGCTAATAAAACTTCGCATCAAGCTTAAATTCATAATACCATGCACCATGTTTAACTCTCGTGAAAATGCAGTTTGAACTCCAATTTTTACCTGTTATAGAAGTGTTGAATACATGGCTCTAATGGAAATGCCATTTTTTGCTGCCAGGTATTTTACTTGGGTTCAGGAATTTGGTGTGTCATTTAGCAGTGTTCTATCTAGGATGCATTTCAATGGCATTTTATTAAACATGCTAATTTCTTTGTAGCATTTGACTTCTGATGACAGTGACATATGGCTTCTTAGAAAACTTGTGTCTGCTTCACGAAGTCAGACAGTCTCCAGGACTGTGTTCTAGGGTCATGCCAAACTTGTCAGAAACCTGTATGTGAATTTCATGTGCACTTTTTGTCGGGGTCAGTTTCACTAAAGGGTGTCAAGGAGGATGCTTCAAGCGTAGCCACATGCAACACATGCTATGCTTTTTATCAGAGAGCTATCTGTCAACAGATGTGTTTTCCCGTCCTACTGAAAGGACAGATTTCATTCCCTCTAGAGCTCTCTAACAGTTGCAGAGATGGATAGAATTTCGTAAAGGGAAAGGATAAGTCTGCTCTGCTTTTGCTATTTGCTGTTTGCATTGGTGTTGTCTGTGGCTAGTTAATGGGTGCTGTTTTCTCTTCTGTCCTAGAACTGGTGTCTCTTACCATCCACAAGGCTCTATGCCAGTGGAAGGTGATGTAGATCCTAAATTCTTAAGCCGTTATAGGAGTTCTCTTTTGAATTGATAAAACTGCATGCATCTACTTATTTTTAGACCATTTGCAACTGAAGCACATCTGTTTCACAGTATGATAGAAAGGGTACAGGAGAACTGGTTAGGCATGATCATCAGTTTTGGAAACATGAGGTCTACGTGCCTTTTAGAAAATAATGTTGCATAAGAGGTGATTTTCAAAGTGTGCTGTAGGAGTTATTCAATTTAATTTGGTAGTGGTGACAACTGTTGACATCTGTAAAACATGAGCTCATCTCTTTATCCACAGAACAAACACAGCACAAGCAGGAGCAATTTAAACTAATCTCCTCTGTGCCAAGGTTTTTTATTTGTCTTTTATAATTTAGTATCAATGCCCAGTGAGCAAATTTACACACATGCTTTATTTTTTGCTTAGTTACTGCCTTCAGTTAAAGGTTTTTCAGGGTTGATTTTAAATTGCCAACAAGTGAGACCGTAACAGTGCTTTTATTTTTGGTGTGAACAAAAGATGTTGTAAACTACTCTAAATGAACACAACTACACTGAAACTCTACTCTTTCTATGTGGAAAGATACCTAAATGACGTCTGTACTAGAAGCAATATAATCACAAAAGAATGAAGCTCCTTATATGTTAATTGACTCAGCTGAGAAAATACAACTGTGTAAGAGTAGTATAACACCTAAATTAAGTTGTCTACCTCTTTACTGAACACAAAGTCAATCGTGACTGTAAAGCATCTTGTAATTTTTATGTTGAAGTAGAAAACAACAGTTGTGGTAGCAGGACTGCCTGTAAAATCTTAATTAAGATTTCTTCAGTGTCCGTTGCTTTCTTGTATACTGGTATTGTGCAAAGACAGCAAGAGAGAAAATGCATTCATGAATGTTATTTGGAACAAAAGTTTCATTAATGTTCCCTGAAATATACGCTGTTCAGCAAAAATAATTAGAGATAATGGAGCTGTAATCTAATGAAAAAGACAGAATTTAGTTTTGGAACATTCTCTATCCTTTTGGAAAAGTCGAATATTCACCTTACACATCATTAAAAGAAGGTATTGTGATTTGGTAGGGCTTCGGGGTTTCTGGGGTTTTGTTGGGGGTTTTTTGTCTGTTTTTTTACTGTCCAGATTATTTGTTCTGTGTTCTTAATGTCATTTAAACTGCACAAAAAAAACCCAAAACCAAAACAGTGATGTATTCGCTTGCTTTTCTCACGTTGTGAACCGTGTACTCAGTTTCAAAAAACCCACCACCTCATGGCAGTTGGTAGTATGCAGCGCTATATGTATATATACCATCTTTTAGCCAGGGGTTTCTTTGTTCATTCTAGAGGCATCTCTTAAATAAAAGTTGGAAATCAGTGCAGTTATATACAAATGTAAAATGGTTCTGTAGAAGTTATCCTTTGAACGTGTAGAATTTAATAGATTCTGTATGTACCACTGTAGCATGAAGTGGGTATAATTCGGTTTGGCAGCAACAGAACTTTCTTTTAAGGCTCAAGAGGCGGTCTCAAGTATAATGTATATCTTGTATATTTTACATATATGTATATATCTTACAGTAGTATTACTACGCTGTTAAGAAAGCTAAACTTTAGGCATCATTCGAGACAGACGCCGAGATCTAATCATTGCAGATGCTGAACTGTGGTGGTGTGTTGATCACTGGTGAGTTAGCAGTAAGAGAACTCATACAGTTTAACCATTTAACGAAGCTGGAAGATAAGAGAAAAGAGGGTGACTTTACAAAACTGTTGCAGAGAGCCTGTCTCGTTATCACAGGTCTTTGGGTTTTGAGATGCTGAGGGATTCAATCACTAGGAAATATGCTTTGCATAATGTAAGACCAGCCCTGTGATACTCTGGCTATCCTTATCTGCAGTGACTACTGCCATGTTAGGTACAACAGTCTAATAAAAATCTAATCAACCATAGAGCTAGACCCATAGTACAAAGATGCTTAAAATTAGCTTGACACTTTATGTTGTGAAGCCAAATAAATGGTCCAGTTTCAAACGCTGGTACCAGGAGGTATCAAAGATGCATCATCTGCTCCAGTCTTCCCCTTTTCAGCAATTCCCTCACGATTTTTTTGGTGATGGTTTTGGTTCACCAGTAGGGCCCTACACAGCAGTACAACACCACCACCAAACTAGCCAATGCCTAAATGTGCTAACTTAACCAGCCTGGATAACATCACACTTGAAGGCTTGACTGTATTTATATGGAGAAGTTACTGTCTGCTGTGACACCCTTTCACCTAGCAGAGAAGGGAAATTCCTAAATTTTGATGCAGTTCATTGCAGTATTAATTAGCTGTTATTATTCAGTTATTTCCTTTAAAATATTTTATGGTGTGTTAAATGAATACCAGTCTCACAACATCCACGTCTTCTTACTCACTAGGTTTGATGTAAGCATGAGGCTGGTGTTTTTAAACAAGGAGTAATAATTTCTGGCTTTCTCCAAATATTAACTAAGTTCATTTAAGTAGATTTGGGGTAATGTATGAAGCAATAGTCTATTTAAAAGCTTGTAGTCCTTTGAAAATATTTGCAATCCCGTTCAGTATGTGAATGAAGTCCAACCAAAAGACTGTCTTTCTCATGTTCCACAAAATAAATCCAGTGTCTCCACTCTTGCCAGTGTGCTAGGAGTTTCATTTCCCATATAAAATGGATTTTTAACTCATGACATGATTATGATTCTTGTATAAATGGTTAGGTTTTATTAGGAAGATATTTCTTGGTTTGGAAAAATATTTGTTTTTTTGCTTGGTGCTAAAATCATTGAGATGGGAGGTTTGAGAGAGAGAGGCTTGAGTATTAGAGCCCAAACTAGGCAAAGGGCTAAACATGCATCTTAAGGACCATTAGTCAGAAGAATTTGAGCTGACGGTAGCCAAGATTGTTTTATATATGAAGTTCATAAAATAACAAGTTGGTTTCTTTAGCTGGGAAAAACACCTAAAGGGGTTTTTGCTGCAGTTGCTAGGAAGCAGCTCATACCAGATCTGTGGGATATAATCGGAGTCGTGTGAAATGCACTATGCTGATAATTTATCTCAAATGGGTTAGAGCTGGATATTACGTTCACAGAGCACATCTCATTGTACAAAATAGGAAGATGAGATGGATGCTGTTAGTAATGTTAGGTGACAGAGCCACTGTGGTATACAAGGTACAGTACACGTGTCAGTAGGCTGTCAAGAGCATGTCATTCCTACCTGATTCATAGGTGGGGCTGTGGTTACGTGAACAGAAAATTAGTACATTGGCTAGATGGCAGGAATGAACAGTCCAGAGGAGAAAAGGGAAAACCTGTATTCTTTTTAAGACAAGCTCATTGACTGGGAGTCTGTGTTGCCAGTAGTATGTTGTTTAACGAAATGAGGATGGGTATATCGTAGGGGGATCTGACTGATGTGCTTAGCTATGAAATGTCGATGTCTGTAATAGAAACCTTTATAATTACTTGGTTATATAATGTCATTATTTTCTTTCAGAATCTGTCAGAATGTAATTATTTTTGTTGAAAACAGAGCCTTAACAGTTTGGTATTATTAAAACTGTAAATGTGATACATAAATTATATAACCATAACACTGATTTCTTATTTTGTAGTATTAAGGATTTCCAAAAATTATCAAATATTGTTAAAGGCTTCCATTTTAAAATCCTGTTTAAAATTTCACAAAAATTTTTTCCTTGTTGAACCAGTACAATCATACTGTCTTAAAGCTTAAATTAATTGCTTCACTCCTTTGAGCAGTAGTGCAAGTTTTTCTCACATACTGTACACAGAGATCAAGTGTGTTTTCCTCATCAATTACTGCATTTGTTCAAAGTGAAGTAGAAAATCAAAAATGTTAGGGACTCTCTTTAATTAGATGATTAAAGAACCCAGCAAGCAGTGTGATGTTCAGATGAAAACGACAGGTGTTTCTTAGCATTTTTAGGCCATGCTGGAATTCAGATAGGACACTAGTTGTGCTGTGCAGTTGAACTGCCATGGAAGGGTTTGCAGTCTCTTGAAATGCTGAATGGCATATGTCTGTAGTTCTCAACCAATTTTATCTAGGCTCAGCCGCCTCACCTTGAAGGATGCTTTCAATAAGCAATCTTCCTGTAAGCCGTCTGAAAAACCATGATGTTACTCCTAACAGCAATCTGCAACCCATTGGACTTGGCTTTCACAAAACGTTGTGAGCAGATTCGTGACTAGTACATACTATCAAAATGCAGCTGAAGTTAGTGAAATTATGACTCTGTACACTAGCCAAAGGGGTTTTCCCCTCAAAAATTCATATTTCTGCTTTTGCAGATTAGTAACTTCTCCAACCTTTTCTAAATGTTTTTTTTTTCCTTCTCCAATCAGTCTTGAGGTATTTGACTCTTCCTTTTAGCTTCCTCCTGACAGTTTAACTTCTGTGATTTTTTTTCATAAAGGTCCAAGATTTTTTCCCCAAATAGATCTTTTGGTATTGAAGCAACATCTGAAATTGATTCCAAAGGCTCTGTTCCACTGTTCAGACTTTGTATGATGCCTTCTTTTGAATAGATTTGTTCCATGCACATTGTACTGAGAAACAGTTACTTAATTTCAGAAATGCTCTTTGTTAAATAAAATGCAGAAGCCTGGTTCTGTAACTTTTTGTATTTTTCTCTTATTATCATTTTCCTTACTTGAGTTCTATGTGGCTTATATTATCATAAGTTTTAATTACTGTTATATACATTTAAATGTTTTTCCTTTAGCTGTTTGGGGTTGCTTTTATGAATGAAGCATGTAAAACTAATCATTGAAAAGGTAAAAGGAGTAGGCATTGTAGTTCCTGTCGTACGTAGTTCTCTGCTATCACACATTCATTCTACTTCTGACATAGTGTAATAACATTTCCAGTATTAATACAGAGAATAATGTTTTGTGAAGAAACAGGCTAACATCTGAAAACTGTTTTTTGGCCTGTCTCTTAAAATGTGAAGTATGTTATTTCTATTCCTTCTGTTCTCCCAGTCAATTTAACTGTTCAGACCTGGACAATGAGCATGGGAAACACCAAGGCAGAGTCAAATACTTTCGTAGACTCATAGAATGCTTTGGGTTGGAAGGGACCTTTAGAGGTCATTCAGCCCAAACCCCTGTAAGTGAGCATCTTCAGCTAGAACATCTTCAACTTCTGTGAACATCTTCAACTAGAGCAGGTTTCTCAGAGCACCGTCCAACCTGGCCTTGAATGTTTCCAGGGGTGGGGCCTCCGCTGCTTCTCTGGGCAACCTGTTCCAGTGTTTCACCACCCTTATTGTAAAAAATCTCTTCCTTATCGCTTTCCTTGGTACAGTGAAAATCTCTGTGTGTTTTTTAAAATATCTACTGTTGCAAATCTTCCTAAGATAACTTCTTTCAGTTAAAATGGTTGGTGCTTCAACAAGATTGTTGTTTTATTACCAGTAATGATCCTAATACTCATCTAAACTGTTTCTTAAAATCCTTGAAAAGTCTGTTAAAAGCTAGCTAGGACTAAGAGATTCTTATTACACATTCTTTCTGAAGTGGCCGAGCTGATAGAGCAGTAAGAAAACCATTAATTGTAGTTTATTTTGTAGTTTGACATTTTTCAAATCTTCTTTCCTCCTTCCTGGATAATGCATATTTTATTTAAAACAGCAGATTGGAAGAGAAGTTTTGTGTCTCTGGTGCAACCTTTTTGTATTAGATTTATGGTGTGCTCCAACTACCTTAACTCTGTGGAGAGGGTTACAATTTGTTTTTATGAACCTGAAGCAGAAGATTTGATCCAAAGTACTGGATCCAAATCTCCAACTTCTGATGGGAAGAAGAGGCAAAACTTTGAAAATAAATCTAGAACTGGATTATGGATGTTTAAATGGTACTGGTACTTAGAATGGGCAAAACCCATCCCATCTGGATCTTTTAGCCATTTAAATCTGTCTATTCTTTTCTGAAGTCCAGCTCTAATTTCTTGCCACCTTTTTGTGAATCTATACAAAATTTTGTTACATCTTGTTTAAAAAAACCCTTTTCAATCTGCAAATGCCGGGTGAGTTGTCAGATGTTCCCAGAGATCATACTCAGTCTTTTATAATGATTTTTTTTTTTAATGCCTATGAAGATGTGATTTTTACGTAAATATCTCTTTATGAGATAGCAGGTTGCAGTCAATTGATACTCTGCTGGAGTTAGTCCTGGTAGTTATATTCACAGAAGTCTGTTACAGCAAGGTAGTTTAATTTCTGAGATAGCCATATGACATTGAGAAATGGGACATCTTTCAGAAACTCACGTTTCATTTTGGAGCCACTCTATTATTATTGGTAGTATTATATATAATATTATAACATACGGTGTTTTTTTATAGTATTCTTCCTTACATACATGTGACTTGGATGCTTTTGCGTGAGGCAGTGTAAATGTAAAGAAGGACAATAGCCCCTTTCCAAAGCATATGAAGTTTGCCATTAATGATTCAATCCACGTTAGATATATGAATTTGTAGAGCATCTCTCAATTTGTAATTTTTGCCGTCAAGGAAAATCATGTTTAAAGGAAGGGACATAGCTTCTAGTAAGCTGTATTTTTAGAGACCTTAACTTCATATATGATGGACTTGTTGACAATGCACTGATTTCTCTCTACCTTGAAAGATCTCTTAGGTCAGCTGAGAATTCAGGGTTTCATCACAGATACAAGCTTTGTAAAGTCAACATGATTAGTGACGTCTTGCAGGCTGTCAGCAAGTTGTGTTTGCACTTCCAGTATTTTTTAATTTTTAAATATCACTTCAAGTTGATAGAGCAGAAATATTCTGAAATCTTACCAGTGGAAAAAGGATGTAACAAATAAGCACATTAGCAGTATCCTGTTTAATACAGTAGCTACCTATTAAATTGATATTTGCATGTGCTAGTAAAGTGTATTTATATTTTGTGGAGAGTGAAAAGACCTATTTATGAAGCTTGCTTGTGTGAGTCTGAGGTGGGGGCAGGGACTTTTTTTAGCTTTTTTTGATTTATTTTTTGGGTTTTTTAAAAGGAATTATACTTTGTACAAGATTGGAATTTACAGGCCCTACAGAGGAAAAGAACATGGTAATAGTAGTGCATTCTAATTTTACCATTCGCTGTACTTCATGTTGATTTTGTTGGAAACAAAATCAAGTAGGCTTTGGCACTGAGCTGTTAAAACTCAGATATTTGCAGGAGGCAAAATGAACATCTGTGAAATCTCTATTTCCAGAGCAGCAGTCACCCAAAGTGTAGGCACTCGTGTGCAGATCCTGAGCCCTCTCAGGGAAATGTTCAGGGATTTGAGGTGTGGCATAGGGAAATACTGGAATACTGCTTCTGCTCCCTTAATCCTTATAAATATCTACAAATACAAATGTGTAGCTTGTTTGGCTGCAAGGGTAAATTGAACAAACTTGAGCTGACAAAACTTGGATGGACAGTAATAGTCCTGTAGGGAATAACAGTCAGGAGTTGCTGGAGTATGATTATGCCACGGGCGTAACTCCTGTGTCTGAGCAGGGGCTGGCATTCAGTCAGTTTGGTTGGTTTATACCGCATACATACAATTCTTAAATGTCCAGAGAGCAATTTTATGACTAGTAGAGTAATTCAAAGCTGTAATTTCAAGGTTAAATTCTGACTCCTTGTCTTTAATGCCATGTATTCTTTATTCCTAATGCTATATTCTTGCTGGTGAACCTCCAGTTTGCCATCAAAGTAAATTCTTAGTGCAGACACCAGCCAAACTGCAGACAAAATCACATGAGTTTGTATGAGTGTACTGATGGACAGTATTCCAAAATATTTAAGGAAAAAAAAAAATTGCACAAGTTTGGTTTTGTCTTGAGTGTGCTGGTGGGATAAGGATATGTAACTTCTTAGAAACACTGGCATTCAGGCTGACAGTACATTTCATCGTTCATCATGGACATCAAGTCAAGTAGATGAAAACAAAATAGATCTTCAAATGCTCATTTTATTTTTGAAACACGCTCATAATTAGGATGTAATTTCTTTTCTTGTGGGCTAACCACACATACAAAATCACTTGCTTTGTCAGTATTTTACTGACTTTACGTCTGTCTTATCCCAGTACATATAAGTTTTTCTTAGATTATAAAGTCCTCATCATTTCTGTATGATCCAAGTATGTGAAGTGTCAAAACTTAAGTATCGCAACTGAAGCAGGATATGAAGAATTCTGATAGTGTCAGTTATTAAGAAAAAGTTCTTCAGAACAAAATAGTTCTGAGTTGATTTTTTTTCAGAGTCACTTCTAAGGAAGGTGAAAGAACAAGAAAGAGATTTCTGGGATTTAAAGAACAGAAATAAAGGCTGAATTAACGTGAATGAAAAATTTTTGCTAAGTCTCATAGCCTCTGTTGAAGTGCCTTTCCCTGAATTATGATCATAAACTGCCACTTTTCACTTCCAGTCACAGTGCAACATAACTGGCGTCAGTGTTTTAAGTCTTTAGCCATACAAAGCTGTACAAATCCTAGAGAATCTAGGGAAGGAACCTACAATATCAAAAATCTAAACATTTAAAGACATAAAAGAACTATAAAAAGAAATTAAATGAGTCCTTGAAGGGATTTTTGTAGCCATAGTGGATAGCTAGCTTTAGTGTCTTTGAAAGATAAGTATTATATAAAAACAAAATTTGTAACAGGGAAGACTAATTTGAAAACATGTATTGTCCATTTATGAGTGAAGTTTATGCAGACAGACCCCAAAATCGTGAAAATGGTACAGCCAGTGTTCATTGGAAGAACTGTGATGTAATTGGAGCTTAATCTTCAAACAAGCTTTCTCCTTCCCAGCCATGCGTTTGCCCCTTGCTCCTGCATGGAATAGTTTGGGGTGCACTAAATGCAGGTAACTCCTCCGTGTTTGCAAAAGGCTGAAAGAGACGTGGGTGGGAGGAGGGAGGATTCATCCCTGCCGTTCTGTGTTGCACCCATGGGCTGGGGCTGGAAGCTGTTTCAAGCACACAGCACTGTAGCTACTTGAGGATGTAGCTTAAGGCAGTGTACCTCTGCATTGCAATTTGTGTAGTATATGTGTTTAGATACACATTAAACGATTTGGCCTTGCTGTGCAGAAGTGATTCCGAGATTCTGAACAGTAGTGAATCATCTTATTCTGCCATTGCACCCTTAATTTTCACTGCAGGGTTTACCTCAGCATTTCCACCCAACTTTGGGATGCGTGTAAATTGTTTATGCAAGTTGTAAGATAAAGAAAAGGATCTATAGGAGTGAGACAAAATAGAAACTGCAGTGAATCACAGCCAAAGTCCAGCAATCCTGCTCCTAGTAAAGATTCCACTGTTGGTGTTACACAAGCAAATACTAAATTTCAGACATTTAGTTTTGACTCATTAAGATCCCTTGGACTCTCTCACAGCTCTATTTTCTGACAGAAAAGGTGCTTCTACAGTGTAGTTTGTTTAAGTTTGATAATCCTAGCAAACTGTTGGATTGTGCAAGAAAGACCAAGCAGTATTGTCGCTAGACATCTTTGTCCTGTCTGTGGATGGTTTCATATTACATTACCAGAAATACTTTTCTGGATCACTCAGCCAGAATCAACAATGGATCAGAATGTGGAATGTTACTTAGAATTAAATTTTTGGCACAGTTGAACATAAAAAATGCTTCTATCTTAGTATGTCTAAAATGTGATGTATTTAATGTGGTATCATTCTAACTTTTATATACTAGCATTTCAGTGGTTAACACTGGATCTTCAGATGTACACTGAAAACTGCTTTCCAGCAAGGGTTCTCGGGGAGTCACCTATGAACTTGTAACAGACCACAGTAACTTAGCACATGACTGGCAAAAGGTCTTTGTCATCAATCTGTCTTGACTAGACCCAGCTGGTGAACGTGGTTGTAGCAGCTACAGGTTGTCTCCAGCTCTTTGAGGACTGACCTATGTAAGAAAGTCTTTCAATGACAATTATAGTAAGTCTGAGCAGAGACTGACTAATGAGCAGCTTCCTTCAGCTTGCTGCATTGTGGCATCAAGTTTTGAGCCATGGTTGACTCCAGTGACCAGCTGTTAAGGACAGTCAGTCAGGCATGAATTAAGTGATGTTGCTGCATTCTCTTTAATGCAAGTCTTTAAATGGAAGTGAAGTTGCAGGAGTTGCACTGCAAGCTAGTTTTGTTATGATAGTGCCCATTGGCAGATGTTCTACGTTGCTCTGGGAATGAAACTGAGAACTCTTGTTTTCTTGTTATTCTTGCAGATTCTGGAGATGCTGAACAGGTGTCATGTCCTCCAAGTGGGTTATGCTTGTTTATAGAATCATAGAATGGTTTGGGTTGGAAGAGACCTTAAAGATCGCCAACCCCCCCCGCCATGGGCAGGAACACCTTCCACTAGAGCAGGTTGCTCAAAGCCTGATCCAACCTGGCCTTGAACACTTCCAGGGAGGGGGGATCTGCAGCTTCTCTGGGTAACCTGTGCGAGTGCCTCACCACCCTCACAGTAAACAATTTGACCATCCACCCAATTCCTTATCCACTGAGTGGTCCATCCACTAAATCCATGTCTCTCCAATTTAGAGACAAAGGATGTCGTGCAGGACAGTGTCAAATGCTTTGCTCAAGTCCAGGTAGATGTCACTTGCCCTTCCCTTATCAACCAGTGCAGTAGCCCCATTGTAGAAGGCCACCAAATTTGTCAGGCAGGATTTGTCCCCGGTGAAGCCATGTTGGCTGTCACCAGTCACCTCCTTATTTTCTATGTGCCTTAGCATAGTTTCCAAGAGGATCTGCTCCATGATCTTGCCAGGCAGAGAGGTGAGACTCACTGGCCTGTAGTTCCCTGGGTCTTCCTTTTTTCCCTTTTTAAAAATG
>Ga0181612_149482_pt1 | contig 14763 bp, 14 predicted proteins | sample HoacroProtozoa21_FD_119630 | JGI IMG/M metagenome (GOLD analysis project Ga0181612, IMG submission 119630) | Hoatzin crop microbial communities from Cojedes, Venezuel. Combined Assembly of Gp0051906, Gp0051904, Gp0051908 | reverse complement strand
GGTGGCTCTTTTTTTGTGGAATTTTGAAGGCGGGGCGTTGTCAAAAGATGTACATGTTTTTCGAAAAAGATGTACATGTTTTCGCGAAAAGATGTACATGTTTTGGCCAAAACATCTATATGTTTTGCCGGAGAGGTGCGTCGATTTAATTCCTTGGATAATTGTGTATTTCGCGAGATTATTTCTTTGGATTTTTGCAAATTTTTCCAAATTATTTGTTTGGATAAGTTTGTTTTTCGTATCTTTGTGCCCGAAACACAAGCAATTAACAAGATGTATTATCCAAGAATCATAGACGGATATTTGCTGGAGTGGTCAAAGAGGCCCTCGCACAAGCCGTTGTTGCTCAGGGGGGCACGTCAGGTGGGAAAGTCGACGGCGGTACGCCATTTGGGCTTACAGTTCAAAAATTTCGTAGAGATAAACTTTGAAAGGCAGCCTTCGTTTGCAAGATTGTTTCAAGATGATCTTGACGTGAAACGCATAGTGTCGCAGATGGCGGCGATGACGGCCAAACATATAACCTCGGGGGAAACGCTGCTCTTTCTCGATGAAATTCAGGCTTGTCCTCAAGCCATTATGGCGCTACGATTCTTCAAAGAGGATATGCCCGACTTACACGTCATTGCAGCAGGTTCCTTGTTGGAGTTTGCCCTTGCCGACCTCCCCACTTTTGGCGTGGGAAGGATACACTCAATGTTTATGTATCCCATGACGTTTGATGAATTTCTTCGGGCTAATGGAGAAGACCTGCTCCTCGAGGCGAGAAACCAAGCGTCGGCAAAGGCACCTCTAGCCGCCCCTCTGTATGAAAAAATAGTTAGTCTGTTCCGTACCTATATGCTTGTTGGTGGAATGCCCGAAGCCGTGGGTAAATGGGTGGAGACTCACGATTATTTGGCTTGTCAAGAGGTGCAAGACGACATTGTTGTCGCCTACGAAGACGACTTCCCGAAATACAAAAAACGCGTAGATCCAATGCTCTTGCGGCTGACTATGCGAAGTGCAGCCGTGCAAGCCACGAAGAAGTTTGTTTTCGCCGAAGTAGGCGGTGGCTTTTCTACAAACGAGGTGAAGAAAGCCCTCGATTTACTCATCCTCGCAGGCCTACTTGTTCCCGTCACTCATACATCGGCTAATGGAATTCCGCTTGGCAGTGAGGCCAACCAGTCTTATCGCAAGATGCTCCTGCTTGACAACGGCCTGATGCTTCGATTGCTGAATTTGTCGACGGGTGATGTGAGCGAGTTGGCCTCCCATATTCTTACTTCCGATGTCTCCGACTTGGTCAACAAAGGACCGATGGCAGAGATGGTGGCAGGACTGGAGATGCTGCATTACATGACTCCCAATTTCCGTCACGACCTCTTTTATTGGCAACGCTTGTCAAGAAACGCTATGGCCGAAGTTGACTATATCGCGACCTACGAGCAAAAGGTGGTTCCCATAGAGGTGAAGGCCGGAAAGCAAGGGGGCATGAAGAGTCTTTGGCTTTTGATGAACGAAAAGCATCTCGACAACGCCGTAAGATGTTCGCTTGAGAATTATGGCAGTTTCGACGCCACCGATGCCGCCGACAATAATGCCGTGCGACATATCCAAATCTGTCCGCTCTTCGCTATTTCTCAACTGAGTAAAATCCTAAGCACTTTTGAGTGGTAGAGGGAGGTTAAACTATCTCAAATAAAAGAGAGTCGCTCACATTGAAGAGCGGCTCTTTTTTGTCTGTATAATTTCAAGGTGAAATTCGTGAAATCGAAAAGTGGCAGATTGTTTTTGAATATCAAAATTTCTTCCTATATTTGCCAACGCCTTTCCGGCCGACCATAGGAACGCCGGGGAGGTGTACATTTTGGAATTGGCGTTTTACTACGCTCTCTGCGACATCTAAACTAGCACTTTAGACTATTCTTTCCGCGGAAGCAATAGTAGAGCCAACGTGTTATGATTATATCTAGTTGCTCTAGCCATTGGAGTGACTTCATATATTCGTGATTGCGTGGGTGTCTACATTGCTGATTCTTTAGGAAAGAAAGGCGGTGCTAGGCCTGGATGTCTAAAGATAGGCAACGTAATCACTCCCACGCTTTTTTCATATCTTGTACTCCTATATAATATATGTATATCACCTTCGATTGGGAGGAAGAAGGTCGCGAGAGGTATATGGTGTACACCCAGAGTGGCAAAAAATCACACATTCGGGAATTTCACATAAATCGAAATATGTGGAAAAAGTACGATTTCGCAATTTTGTAAAAACTAAATTTTTAAACTTATGCCAACCTTCAGAATCACCACCAAGCACCGTATGCAGAACAACGGCGTTCGTATCGAACCCGGCATGACGGTGGAAGTAGTCACGTCCTCGTTTAGCAATCCTCTCCTCAACAACGGCGGCCAACCCGTGATAGATGCCTTTATGAGAATCTATGGCATCGACATCAAGCGAGCCGGCGCCTTGAGTATGGCCTATCTTGACGTGGAAAGAATCCGATAGTAGGATAAAAATTCGACTTATACGCTAAAAGTTATGCAAGATCTTCAGAAAATCATTGACATCGCTCGTGATATTAATGCAGAGAGCGAAACTAAAGAACTTGAGTACATCAAAAACCGCCAAGAGCGAGGAGCGGCAGATATAGTCATTCCTCTGATTGGAGAGTTTAGTAGTGGAAAAACGACTCTCATTAATGCTTTAACTGACAGCCGAGTACTTGAAACTGCAACAAAGCCCACCACTGCTACAATTTATGAAATCCATTTTGGTAGTGGAGATTTCCATGCTAGTTATATGGACAAGAGTGGTAAAATCACAGAGATTAAAGATGCAGAAGGACTCAAGAACGATGTGCTTGCTGACGCTGTTGTAGTAAACATTTTTGATAAATCAACAAAAGTGCCGGCTTCGACTATTCTCGTTGACACTCCGGGACTCTCGTCGCCTGTTCCTGAACATCGTCAAACCCTTGTTGACTTTCTACCTCAAGCTGATGCCATTCTTTTGGTTGTAGATATAAATCAACAAATTACGCGTTCGCTTACCGACTTTATTGAAACGATGCAATTGTCTCATCGACCCATTTATTTGGTGTTGACAAAATCTGACACCAAGGCCGATACAGAAGTTCCTAGCATCAAAGATTACATTGGTAAGAACTGCAAAATTCCTTTGAAAAATGTAGTTTGTGTGTCGGCAAATAATGGAAAACTGGATGAATTGTATGCTCTTTTTGCTACGATTCAAAAGAAGAAAGATGAAATCATTGCCGAAGCAGACAAACAACGCGTTAAGCGTATTGTTAATTCTCTGCAATCTCGCATTGATGAACTTCTTAAGTCCACAAAATCGGATAGTGGAATTGATGAGGCTATCCATGAAAAAGAAATTGAGCTTAACAAAGTCCAAAATGCCATTCGACGTCTGATGGAAGATGCTCGTATGGATATAGAGGATGAAGGACGCAAGGTGACTCGTGAATTCGAAGATACCATATTTACTCGATTAGAAGCACTCATTTCAGGCAAGAACAAGAACTTTGATGCTGAAGCCGTTTCAATTATTAATAGCACGGCCAGTCTGAAACTTTCGGACATAAAAACAGGTATTGCTCGCATCCTGCAAAGTCGGATTGAAGACTACAACAGGGACAAAGAGCCCCAGATTTCTCTTGCCGGTCTTGATTTGTCTAGCTTGGCCATCGAAGGCTTGAGTTATAATTTGGATCTTAACTCGGCAGGGCATGAGTACGATGGAAGAATTGCGACAGGCTTGAAGGTTGGTGCTGTCGCAGCTGCAGTAATAGTTGGCGTAGGGGCCATGGCAGGTGCTGCCGGTACAGCAACAGCAGCAGGAACAGCTGCAGAAGGTGCTGCGGCGGTAGGAGCCGCGGCAGCCGAAGGAGCCACTGCTGCCAGCGGAATAGCAACAGCAATGGAGGTCGGCACCATAGCAAGTGTGGCCGATACCGCAACAGATGTTGCGAGCATTGTTGCAAATAAGAAAATGGCGCAGCGAATGATGCAAGCCGCAGCGTACGCACAAGCCGGCAGCAAGCAATTGGAAGCCGTAAACAAATTTGATCAAGAGGCAGGGGGTCGAGTTGGTAGCAACAAGGGCTTGGTTGAAGGTATTGTCGGATTGGCCACGGAGGAACTTATGGGTAAGCCTCAACGTCGACGTATTATTAACGACTACCTCGCCAATGAACTATTACCCCAGTTCAAAAATTCTATGATAAAGGTCATTGATACGACCCAGACCTTACTTGCCACCTGCTTGAACGATGAAATTGCTCAAGCTACGGAGGAACAGATTTCTAATCTGGCAGAACTCAAGAAGCAACGTTCGGAAGCAAAGGCTTCGTTTGATGCTCGTCTCTCTCAACTTAGAGATTACAATAATGTATTAGTCACACTTTAAAAATATTATGGACATGTTAGAATTTATCATCGGCGCAGCTGTTGGCTGTGCAGGCGGCTACTTTGCAAAGGGCCAAGTTGAAGGAAGTGAACAATCTCAATCCAACGCCCAGCAAAATGCAGCACTCTACGAAGAGAACGACAAACTGCGTACCCGTAACAAAGAAGCAGAACGTCGTATTGAGGACCTTGCTGCTGAAAATGAACGCCTACGCAAAGCTTCAAAACGCTCTGTTGATGACACGGACGATTTGAAGGATGACCTTGAGGACGCCCAAGCTGAAATCAAAAAGTTGCGTAAGCAGAATGATGACCTCCTTCGTCAAGTACGAGAGTATAAAGAAGCTTGCGATTCGTATGAAATCGAACTGAAGAAACTCAAAAATCAGTAACGATGGAAACGATGACCATTATGTATATTGTTATAGCGGCTCTTGTGGGAGCCGCTATAACCTATTTCCTGTTTCCTCGCAAGAAAACAATTACGCAAGAAGTTGGCACTACTGACGATACGAGCAAGCAAGCGTTAGACGAAGCAAAGCAATCGTTGGAAGAACGCGACAAGCAAGTTGCCAAACTAAAGGCGGATTATCAGGCTCTTTCTAAAGAGACGGAAGAGAGGGTTCAACTCCTTAACAAACAATTGCAAGAAAGTTTGAAAGGCAAGGTTGATCCGGCTTTGTTCCAAAATAATGCTGAGGTTGACAAACTTAAAAAGCAGATTAAAAATTTGCAAGATGATATTGAGGATATGGAAGATGACCTCGATAGTCAAAAAAAGAAAGCTCAAAACAAAGAACGCGAGCTCATCCAAACAATAGATGCAAAAGAATCTGAAAATAAAAAACTGCAGCAAACGGTTGAAAGCATCAAGTCCGATTTGGAACAAAAGAAGCAAGAACTTTCGCTCAAGATGCAGTCTCTTGATTTTGTCAAGGAGATTTTGACGGCACAACCAATAGGTGATGAGAAAATAAAAAAATTGTATAGTAGTGTTGATGATGTTTGCGATTACGTTAAGTTGGATATAAGAGATCTTGCTCAACAAATTGTAACGTTTCCTGATGCGAACTATGAAAGTTATCTTTTTTTTGGCGGATTATACAAATGGGCAAGTACGATAAAGAAATCGTGGATTGCAAATAAGACGACGGTCGCTTTCGTCGGCGAGTTCTCTGCAGGAAAAACATCTATCGTAAACCGTATCCTTTCACAGGATAATCCGAATGAATCATTGTTGCCGGTAAGCACCAAGGCAACGACTGCTATTCCGACTTATATTTCGGGTGGAGCCTCCAAAAGATTTTCCTTCTTCTCTCCCGACAATAAACTCAAGTATCTCTCTGAAGCAACATTTAAGCGTGTTAATAAAGAAGTTCTTGGTCAGATAGATGGAATATCCTCGCTCATTCAATATTTTGTGATGACTTACAAAAATCCGAATCTGGAAAAATTAAGTATACTTGATACCCCCGGTTTTAATTCGAATGACCGCGATGATGCTGAACGTACGATTGGCGTTATAAATGAGTGCGATGCTCTGTTTTGGGTTTTTGATGTTAATGCCGGCACTGTGAATAGGAGTTCGATTAATGTCATAAAAGAACATTTGAACAAGCCTCTATATGTTGTCATCAACAAGGTAGATACAAAAGCCGAAAACGAAGTTAACAAGGTTGAACAACTTATTCGACAAACATTGAGAGATGCCGGGATTACGGTACAAAAATTCATCCGTTTTTCTAAATCTGCACCGTTAAATAACATAATGGAGCCGATAAAACAGTGTAAGGCGAACACTAAGGAAGACGATTATATCGCAGTTCTTAACAAGGAATTAGCACATTGGGTGGATTTGTATCAAAAGAGCCTTAAAGATGCTAATTCAAAATACTATGCAGCCGAAAAAAATTATGAAAGCGCCGAATATAATTTCAATAAGCAAATGGATAATATGGGCGATGCTTGTGAACGGGCTGTTGGAGTTCCACATTGGGAAGAACATTGGTTTAGTAGTGATCGATATGAAATGACACCAGAAGAATTTAACCAGTTAAAATACTATTTGGATTGGATAAATGGTAAAAATCGAGATTACCTGAACACAAATGCGCAGGCTATGAGAGATGCCTTGGCTCGAGTCCAGCAAACATACGAATCAAAATGCACGCAAGAAGGACATTTGAGAGACATTCAGCAATGTCAAGAAGGTCTCAAGAAACGTCTCAACCAAATCTTTAAGAAATAAAATAGATTATGGCAAACTTATTTGAAGAACTGCAAACCAAAAAAAGCAGCCTCATCTCGTTAGCAGAGAAGGCTGCAGCATTTGGCTGGATAGAGTCCTCTCGTAAACAAGAGATTGTGGACAAGATAAATAACGACGTACTTACCATTGGTGTGATTGGGCAAATGAAGTGCGGCAAGTCAACCTTCCTCAATGCTTTTGTGTTTGAGGATGATGTGTTGCCGGCCGCTACGACTCCTATGACGGCTGCCCTGTCGGTCATCACTTATGGCGAACAAAAGCGCCTTGTGGCAGAGTTTTATTCTGCCGCAGAATGGGAGGAGCAAAAGCATCAAGCAGCACGCGACCTTGAAAGCGTAAAAGGCAACACGCTGGAAGAGAGCAAAATCAAAGCCGCTCAAGAGTTGGTTGCTAAGTCTATAAAATTAGGTTCCTCTTTGAATGACTATCTCGGCTCGAGCAAGGAAGACGACTTGAAAAACCTTGAAGAATATGTGGGTGCCGATGGTAAATTTGTGTGCATTACGAAAAGCGTTACAATTTACTATCCGCTTGAATATCTAAAAGGCGTGGAAATAGTGGATACACCGGGATTCAATGATCCGATTGTTTCTCGTGAAGAACGTACGAAGGCATTTCTCAATAAGGCTGACGTGGTACTGCTGATGCTCTATGCTGGCCGACCTTTCGATGCCACCGACCGCGACATTTTGTTCAATAATGTAAAACAATGTGGAATTGGCAAGGTGTTAATCGGCGTAAACAAGTATGACATTCCTTTTGCCAATGGTGACAAAGAATCTGAAATTATCAACTATGTAAAAGAAGAAATAAACAAAGCATGTTGCGAACGAGGCGATGATATTCTAAATGAAATAGTACGGGAGTCTGCCCCTATAGCCTTGTCTGCGGGGATGGCTCTCAATGCGAAAATGCCGTTGAATAAGGTGATGAATAATCCCTCTTACAAGCATATGTGGGATATGGCTTGTGACATTTTTGAAATTAGTACCCAGGCAGAAATGTACGACAAGTCGAGGATTAATGAACTTATCATCGCTGTAAAACGGATGTTGGAACGAGAAAAAGAGAAAATTCTGTTGCAGAAGCCCCTTAACGCGATTATAGAAGCAGGCAATAAAAAAATCCATGATATTGGAAATCAATTGCATTTAAACGAGGAGGCTTTTGCTCGATTAAATAGCACAGATGACGAAAACGAAGAGCGGTTACATCAAATAGAACGTGCAAAACGTCGTTTGGAACGGAAGATTGATACGCTAGAAGGAGATTTGGAAAACAATTTCAAAAAAATCATCCGACAAGGATGCCAAGAAATGGAAGACTGTGTTGATCAATCGTGTAAAAGAATGAAAAGTTTGGTGGAGAGTGTAAATTTCTGGGGCAATTATGATGCAATCGTTCCACGAATTAAAGATGAACTAACGAAACTTTTTACGAGAACGTTAAAACGAGAACATGAAGATTTGGAAGAACGTGCTGTACAATCAACAACTTCGATTACAAGCACATTCTTTCAAGAAGCACAAGAGGTTATTTTTAGATACCTTCCAGATGTAGATGAAAGGAATCTTGTTCAGGATATTCGTAACAGCATTGATTTGTCTGCGGATGATGAGGTGTTTACTTTTGATATGCCGGAAGAAGAAAAAGATTGGGTGGAGCGATTGTATGATATAGAAAATAAGTTATATTTTGGTGCACTAGACGTAATATGCAATCTATGGGACAAGAGTGACCGCAAAAAAAGGATGTTGGATGGGATTAGTGATATTGCCAACTCCTTTGATCCGAACGAAGCCCTACAAGGATTATTGAACAAGAAGGATTTTACTGTTGCGTCAATTAAAGAAAAATTTTTCGTAGAACTACTGAATCCGATGGAGCAGCAAATAGACGAAATCCTTAAAGATAAATCAAACAAGGACGCAAAATTAAAGGAAGCATCGCAAAACGTTGAGAAATATAAAAATGACTTAAACGTTTCAAAAGAGCAGATGGAGGAAATGAAGAGGCTTACTGAAATTTGATATTATTACGTGCTATATAAAAACGGATGTTTGGAAAGAATATGAAAAATAAACTATGCTAAATATTAATCAATAAATAGTAGGAGTAAGCATAAAAACTTGCTCCTATCTTTTTGCTCAATAATTTCATGGTGAGGCTCGTGGAATCGAAATACGGCAGATTATTCTTGAATATTAAAAGTTCTTCCTATATTTGCCATCCAATACCGAAAAACACTCCATCTACTCTACAATTATGAGAAAACTTTTACTATGTTGTATGGTTGTCGTGTATGGCCTTCATACAGCAGCTCAATCATTTTCGAGCTACAACACAGAATCACTTCGAGCTTTGGTGCTCTATCAACAAGACAAAAATGGATACTTTGTTAGACACGAAAATGTTAATCTCACAGAAATAAAGCAAGTAGAAACTATTTATGCATACGACAAAAAGTCTAAAAACTTGTATATGAAGACTCCGTATGCAAATTGTGTTGTGACTTTAGGAGAAAGATTGGCCAAGGAATATAAGAAAAATAAGCGGGTCCCTCAACTAAAAGAAGAATTGTTGCAACAAGAAATTTCTCACTATACTGAGAAATTAGACACTCATTTTTCTTCTGTAAATGATCGTCGCCGTATTTTTATTCAAGATTCTCTTGCCAAAGTGCGAGCCGATTCTCTTGAACAAGTTAGAAAGGATTCCATTCAAAAAGCGGAACAACAAGCGGCAGATGACCGATATCGCAGAACTCATAAATGGGAATGGGTTCCTACCAATCAACGTTTTCTACAATGTTTGTATTGCAACAGTTACACGAAAGAAGATAGTGTCTTTTGTATCAAATTAAGTAATGACTCCATGTTTTACATGACAGTGGAGAGTGGCGAATTGGATGAGACCTATACACAGTTACATGCCGCGATTATACCGCCCAATCTCAAAGGAGACGAGCAATTTCAATATCATTGTGCGGTATATAAAGATAGTCTCCTCAACTTGAAATGTGATTTCTTGAACGATGATTTTATTGAAGCGTATAATGCTAAATCGGTGTATGACTACGTAAAAGAGGTTGAAAAGCAAGCCCCGTATGGTTATTTTGTTGATTGGGGATGGAATTCTGAATATTCAGTTGTTTCTTTTCATTGTCAATTCAGAAACACAAACAAGAAGACAATCAAATATTTGAATATATTTTGGAAAATAACAAATGATGTAGATGATGTACGACAAACAGGCCACTTCGATTGTACTGGTCCCGTAGAACAATATAATTCGGGAAGTTGGAACACTGAGTATTCTGGCTATTATGTCACCGGAGACGCTACTTCAATGCAAATCACCAAAGTGATAATAACCTATATGGATGGAACGAAAAAAGTTTTAACCGGAAATTCCGTGATCTTTAATTGAGATTGACATTCCCTAAAGTGGAAATGTTTGTCAAAAACAGGTAACATAAATGAAGGCAATGAAAAAGATTTATTTGAAAGTGATACTGATGGCTATATGTGCTTTGGTTATGCAAGGTTGCGGCCAATCTCGAGAAAAAAAAGCAGAAGCAATCGTGAAGGAAATCGTTCCAAAGATGCTCAACGATGCTTCAAGTTATGAACCCGTCCAGACGAGAGTAGATAGTGCATTAGCAACTATATATTTCGATCCTGAAGCAGCACAGGCGGCATACAGATTGATTGAGTTAAAGTCGGAAGAAGACGACTTAAAACTTCAATACAATGATGAGAAATCTTCTGCCGCAATCTGGTCTGGTCCTTACACGAGTAACTTCGGAAGGGAACAACTTCGGCAAGCAAGAGAAAAAATGGGTGAAGTCGAAAAGAAACTGAACAAGGTTTTAAATGATAAGGCCGAACAAGAGCAGATTATTAAGGAAAGAAATAAAAGTATTGACTCGTCTAAATTTAATGGTTGGATGATTTCTCACCGCTTTAGGTGTGCTAATGGATTTGGGGTCAAACGTGTTCAGGACATAGCAATACTTGTTGACGAGAAAATTGAAAATCCCTTGATGCTCTACAATCTTGATGACGAAGCAGATGATGGTTTCAAGAACTTAAAGTCTATTATAGACGAAGTACTTGAGAAATAGATTGCTATTCGTTTATAGGAAAATAGGCATTATTTTACTTCTATCTGAATATCTCCGAAATCTTTATCGGGTTGGAATACTCTCTCCTTCAAAACTCCCAATCCATCTAAAGAAAGAAAGTCCGCCGAGGCATCTTTATGGATTGGTATAATTGCCGTTGATGGATTCACGGCCTTACACATTGCAAGAATATCATCTCTGCGAGCATGGCCTCCAGTGTGAAGAGGTTTTCTGGGGATATAGTGGCTTCCAAACAATCTTATTAGATTCTCATGCGGAGTATAGTTTTCGTCATAACTTGTCCAATTGCCAGTTCTATTAAGGCTTTGGAAGCGCTCTGACAAATAACCTATCCATGCAGAATACAAGCATAAGGATTTCTGCTTTCTGAAGCGGTTTAGGATAAAATTGGCCTTGCTGAACTCCCACTTGTTTGCCCTCAATAAGATGAGAGCACCTCTTCTCTCCATGTCCTCCAATAATACGGTGTCATCGTATTTAAATTCACGTATTTCCTCACCATCGAACTTATAAGGCACCTCAAGTTCCTCAGACAATTGAGAGAAAGCCCGAAACATATCCCATTGATACTTGTCCACAACGAACAGTCGGCAATGCTCCTCTCCATATTTAATGGCATGGTTTGCCGAATAGAACGACCACAATCTTTCCGGATCTGTCGATGATGAGATGGCATAGACAAACTTAAATTGTGGATATTTAGGTTTTTTAGATAGCAATTTTTTTGTGACATCACACAAAGATTGTTCATCCCAAGGCACTTTGCTTTCTTTTCCATCATACTCATTGCGATTGAGCATGGTACCTTCAACGATCAGTATATCAACATCCTTTGCAAGTTTTTTGATGTCTTCTAAAATATCTGTGTCTTGGATTCCATGTAGTCTGAAATCACCGGTATGAAGGATGTTCACGCCGTTGACTCGGATATAAAACATGCAAGACTCGAAAGCTGAATGCGATACACGGATAGGAGTAATCATCTCAATCTCTGGAACGCCATCCAGTGTGAAAGTTGTATTTGGCTCAAATGAATTCAGCCTTTCAAAAATGGCGGGATTTCCATTGGGAATATGTTTTTGGATTTCAACGAGTACTCTCTTTCCACCCTCACTGATATATTGAGGCACATTATCATCTACATAAGAAGACAATCCTACATGGTCTCCGTGATGATGGGTGTAAAATACAGCATTCGCCTTGAGAGCATTCACCTTTGCTTTCCATGGGTCTTCAGTTCCCTCTTCATTGTTCGAAGAGAGATTCTCGCCCAAGTCAATAAAAATTCGGTGATCTTCATTGGTTTCTATTTCTGTGATGCAGCCACCAATCTGGCGTCCGCCTCTATGAATAGTGATTTTCAAGGTTTTATAAGTTTGGATGATTCTTCTCTATTTGCATCATCACGATTCAAATAGATATAAGGATGATATATTTTAAGTGTCTCTCTATTAGTATCTTCAAATGTTTTCTTTTCTTTTGGGGATCCACGGAATATAAACATAAATTTCGCCGGCAAGTCGGTGTTTACTTGTATTTTGTCATCAAGAAGCCCAAGTTCTTGCAATTGTTTGACCATTGCTGACATTTCTTTCACGAAACATCTGTCTTTATCCTTGCCTAAAGAATTTTCAAACTTCTCGGCATGCTCTTTTACACCGGCACTTCCAAGTGTTGCACCGTTTCCGTCTTTCAATTCAAATACAACCAACTGATGGTTTTCATTATCTATAGCAACGATATCATACCTTGGAGCACCCGGGTCTTTTCCTTTATGGTCACGCTTGTATTGAACCTTGTATTCTTCCGACAAACAGAAGGAAAAGTCCTTGCCTATGGCATATTCGAGGTCGATGACGGTGTAATCAGAATCTGCGGGTGAAAAATTGTCTTTGTTTATACGTTGTTGAGTTTCCTTCTCATTATGTCTGTGCCTGCTTCTTTTGCTCCAACCATCCATTATTTTTTTCATGCAAGAGAAATAATCAGAAGGTTTGTTATGTAGCAATTCTAAAAGTTCACCTGAATTAGGATCTTCCTCTGAAAAATAACCTTTACTAACATAATAAACAGGCATAGCATTTCTGTCGAATGAGATTTTGAGCATACTTATACCCCTGTAATATATATTGAAATAGTTATGGCGCAGGTGTATCAAGTATCCCAATGAATGAGCAAGTGATAATACTTTGCGTGACTCACTTTTAGGGTCTTTCAATTTTTCCCAAACGTCTTTTCTGGATATGATTCTTTCTTTATAACTCATAAATTCGCTATTATAGATTGTTTAAATATCTTTCTAAAGCATCATAATCAATCTTTCTATGGTCAGAAATTGCCTTAAGCTCGTGTTTAAAGAACCAAATAGAACCATCCTGTAATATATGCATTTCCAGAGGGAGACCATATTTTTCTGCTTCTGCCAAACGTAATTTCGCTTGGATATGTGAAACAAAAACAGCATACTCTTCACTCACATACTCACCATTGTTTGTGCGAATAAGATGCATTTCTGTTTCTTTGGTTTCTTTGGTTTCTTTGGTTTCTTTGCTCATACCGTATATTCATATTGTGGAGCGACAGGAACGACCTGTTCCTCTGATTCTTTTTCATCGTCGTCCGGACAAGACAACTTTATTTCGCCATCAAGCATATCATTATCAATAAGAAGAGTAAGCGGCCAGATGCATTTATCCTCATCAAACTTCGGAATACCTTTTTCATTCAACGGCATGAATGCAGAGTCGATGCCATAGACCGTGATATATTCACTTTTTACATCTATTTTATGATTGATGTATGGGTCTTTAATAGGATGGAAATGACGACCGTGATATAAATCCATACCATAGAGCAATTTTGGGTTAGCATCGCACGATGCTTGCAGCAAGCGCATCGTATTACTATTCCCATAGAAGTTCAGCGCATACATTCCTGAATGAACAGAATGAAAATCCTGTTCACACGCCGTCACCCAATCGCGGAATTTTAATTCGGAAACCTTTCTGCGGCCTTTATCGTCATAGTCTTCCGGGGCAAACTTGTAAGTCTCGGTTATTTCTGTTTCCATAATTATTTTGTTTGCAAAAATAGACATATAATTAAAAAATAAACAAATTTTTGGCGATTTTTCCTCGCGCGCGCATAATGCAGCATCGTTATTTCTTGTTTTTCACGATAGAAACAAGAGTTTTGCTTAAAGACCGTGAAAGTAACCTTAAATACCAAACCTTCAAACATGCTGACTGATTATTTTTGCTGTTAAACTCACCAACCAAACAAAATAGCGTTATTTTGTATAGAAAATCCATATTTTCTTTGTTTTGTATTCATTTTTTTACTACCTTTGCGGCATGAATAATCCATTGACGAATATTGCATCCATACCTGTGAGGTCGTCGGTCATCAGTTCTCTCTATCCGGAAATCAAGGTGAAGAACATGAAAATTGCCGCCTTGGTAAAGAAAGGGGAACTCATCCGCCTGAAGAAGGGAATGTTTGTTGTCAGTCCTGAACTTAGTGGCGTGCCACTATCGCTAGAACTGATAGCAAATCACCTTTACAACCCTTCGTATGTCTCTATGGCATCCGCACTGCGATACTATGGTCTCATTCCCGAAGCGGTATATACTATCCAGTCGATGACCACCAAGCATTCGCGCAACTTTGAAAATGAACTGGGCATGTTCACTTACAACACCATCAGCAGCAAGGCCTTTTCTGTAGGATTGCGTAGGGTGCAGCGTGATGAAAGGGTTGCCTTTATCATCGCGAGTCCCGAAAAAGCCCTTTGCGACCTTATTGCCAATTCGCCAAATGTCAATCTGCGCTACCTGAAGGAGGCAGAAGCCTATCTGGCGGAAGACATCCGTCTGGACATGGACGAGTTCGCGAAGATGAATCCCGACATCTTCGAGGAGTATATTGC
>Ga0181612_140544_pt1 | contig 14763 bp, 12 predicted proteins | sample HoacroProtozoa21_FD_119630 | JGI IMG/M metagenome (GOLD analysis project Ga0181612, IMG submission 119630) | Hoatzin crop microbial communities from Cojedes, Venezuel. Combined Assembly of Gp0051906, Gp0051904, Gp0051908 | reverse complement strand
CTGAGCTTTTCGGGTATGCCTAAGTCTCCTTAAGTTAAGGTGTTTAAGTGCCTAACTCCTCCTAGCCTTCATGGCAGATGCCTGTCTGAGTCTATTGCCACACGAATGGCAATAAAACTCGTCCTGATGTGCCAGACCGATTCTCTGCTCTTCTGCCCATCTGGAGGGTGACAGAGCCGCAGCATTACTATCTGCTGCACTGATGTACCTGCCAGAAGGACAGTCCAGTATCTCCCCCAGAGGCCCACATGGAGGAAATCCTCAGATCATGTTTCATGAGATTGGTGTCAAAATTTCTGTGACCTTTTTATACCAAGGACAAAGCCACCACAGGTACCTGAATGCCCAGTTTTCTCTGATGCCTTAACTTTAAAAATGTCAGTGTGAAAGTTTTTTCAGCTGCTTTTTCCAGATTCAGGCATCTGGATTATTGCTGTGAGATTCTGTGCTACAGAAACGCCTTTTTCAAGCCAGAAAAAAATTCTTTGCAAAAACCTGTCTCAGTGTTTGCTGGTCATAGACCACCAACACCCAAACATTGTTTTTCAAGAGGCATAGATATTGCCTATAAATATTATGACCGATAATGTCTCCAGACAAGCAGTTTGCTTTGGAAGTACTTTAGAAAAACAGATGACATTTTCAAAAGAGGTTTGCAAGAGAATGTAAAGCACTTCTGTTGACATATATCCACTCCTACTTTTCAAAGCCAAGATTTGCCTATCAGCACAGATTCTGTTTTAATAGCATTAGATGAATTTTTTATTGAAAAAAACAACTCCTGTTTCACAGTTCTGTTAGACCGCATCATTTCCTCCAAATCATGTATTTTGTGGGTGTGCATGAGAAAAGCAAGAAACCTAGATAGTATGCTCTATGTCCCTGGAAAATATCATTATATACAAAGGAAATATTCTTCACCTTGTACAAATTTCAGGTAAAGTACTGCAGTGGTGAAATTTCAGGTGAAATAAATAAACTAATTTCTTTGCTTTGATGTATTTGTCTGGACCAGACTCTAATGCTTCTCTAGTTGTGATTACACCAGGTTTAGACTTTCAGATCCCTGGGTAGGTTTCATTCATTATTCCAGCCTACCTTAGTCAGGTTAATTATGGTGAGTGCTTCTACATCATTTGTACCTTGAGCAGAAAAATATTAAATCTACTAGGTACTAGCTACAGCAGTCTTCAGTAGTAGACTTTCCCCTTGGCAGGATCTATTAAGTTTTTTTTATCTATCATCTAATGCATTTTCAGTGCGAGATGGCGAAGAAGAACTGCAAAAATGTGGTAAGGAAATAAATGTATATACTCATATTCCCAGACAAGTGAAAAACCACACAATAGGGGACATAGGATTGAGAACAGTAGCACTATACATTATGGCCATAGATTCGGAGCAGCAAGAAGGTTTAAATATTAAAAGGTCCTTCAGTTTTATTTTTCAGAGTGGTTAACCAAGTCTTTGATTTTCAGAGGTTATGAAACTTGGACTGAATTGAATTTATGTTCACAGTGTTTTGTCATATGATTCTTCATGATGGTGATGTTGTTCACCTGCATTCTGTGACACAGCTTCCTAAGAGGAGTAGCTGCCATAGGTCTGGCGATATCAAACCCTTACTGACCACATTGCTCCAGTCAGCTTTCTGGGCCACAAATACTGCAGTTCAGTATCTGCTCATGAAGTGGACAGATTTGTATCCTGTGGTTCAGGAAAAATACATTAGAGATTGAAAAACCTGAAAACAGAGCTCTGACTTCCTATGTGAATCCCGGGGATGTCCTGGAGAGTTCTTCATTTGATTCCATAGCCCAGACCTCATCGTACTTTAAAAGATTGTGACTTCATCATAAAATCAAAGGCAAGAGACAAGCCCATGTTCAGAGCAATGCTCAGCTCTCTATTTAAAGGTCCTGTCACTAGGCAAACAGGACAGCTCTGGATAAAGCCAAAGTAAGCCCCAGGTGAGTCCTAAAAGGAGAAAAACAACCTTCCTCAAAAAAAAGGCCCGTATCATTTGACAATGTTAATGACTCGCAAATTACAGATCACTGAGATCTGCACATCCAGTCTGAAACTCTCTAAAAAAGTTAAAGATGACAGGCATTCACTGAGCTACATCAAAAGAGTTGCTGAGGCAGCTTAAAATATCCTTTAGTGGGTTGAGTTGTTAAATTGCAGAATCTGTATTTGGCACACAAATCTAAGCATTCAGCTTAGCCCACATGGGTGCTTATTGCAAAGTCCTGCCTAATAACTGTGTCCTCTTTTTTTCTGCATTAGCAAATGAGAGTCTGAGGGATTAGACATTGGTTCTGTGTATTAAGATACTCAAGACTTTTTTTCAAGGACTGGGAAATTTGTCTTCATTTTTCTGGGGATTTACCTAAGGATACTGGAGAAGTATTGGCATTCTGATGATCCTGCCTTATAACCTTACTACAAAATGAATGGATCTGTCCAAAGATAATGTACATCTGATATTTTAATCCATGTCTTAAGCCATGTAGAGAAGATTCGTTTAAACAATAAAGAAGATCACAGTTGGGAGGGATATACAGGAATGCTAGAGTTGACAAAAGCGCATGTAGGCTAGAGGAGTTTCTCTGTAACCGTAATTATAAATAAACAGTGATGAATTCTAATAAGTTACTATTGCTAATCAGAGAAACCTAGCAATAATTTCAGATATGTTCCTAAAAACAATGCAACATTTGGAAAATAGGGTGTTAGGAATTATTATAGAAATAACTGAGAAGAAAAGAAAAAAAATCTAGTAGATTCCTCCTGAACAGCGCATTTGGTTTTGGTCACTTCATTTTGAAAATAACAGGAAAGTGTGCAGGAAAGGGTGTCAAAGATGATGGAAGATAGGAAATGGTTGCCTAAGAGTTTTGGAATAGATTCCTCACAAGGGAATACTGACTAAATTAGGACACTTTGGTTGAAAGGACACAGCTGAGAGAGGATAAAAATTACTATCCTTTAAGACAGAGTGGGTGCATCAGAAGCATTATATCCCATAACCCAGAATATGGATGGCACTCCCTGAAACTATTAAGCAAGTACTCTGAATGGAATGCTTTTTCACAACGTGTGGTTAAATTGGGTTCGCCCAGTGCTATTGTAGACTGTGTTTCAGATGTAGCCTCCAACACGGGTGGTCTGTCAATTGCTGGTACCAACAGCTGGGAGAATATAAACAGGAAGGATCACGTTATGCATGCTCTCTGCTTTATATTTTTCATGAAGAAATGCTCCTCAGTTGAGAAATGTAGGCCTAAAGGAAGAAAGTGGGCACATCTTTGCAGAAACAGAGAACTCTCACAGCTGGTTTGCCAGAGCAGAGCTCTCTAAGAGTCCAGCAAGAGACGGTGCCCTCCATTTGTAATACCACTGGTGCCAGAGGAACCGAATGACAAACACAACGGCATCAGGGACATCAAATGGTCTTTACCACAAATGGGAAACAGACCTGGAAAATCAAGTCTGGATAGAATTCAACATTAATATAATTCCCTGCACTTTGCAGACAGAGGAACTAATCCAGAGATGATGAATATCCTGTCAGTTTGGGGTCAGAGAGCTTTCATCTACTCTTTCCTACCTACTAAACTTCAGAAAAGATTCACGCTTACGAGCTCAGGCAAATTTAACAGGCAGTTCATCACCTGAACTCTCTGGTGAAGAAAATGCCTCCAGAAGGTGCTACTTTAAAAACTGGCGTGTATTGAAGTAATTATGACTTTAGTTGATGCTGTTTCTGGAAATTTGCAGGGTGGCATTTGCTTTGCTGCGGGCAGTTTGAGAGATGTGAGCTGAAGATTAATGGAGATAGCTCTGTGATAAATGCTCGTGGTTCTTCTGTCCAATTTAAAATATGTCCCTCTGCAGGTTCTTCAGATCACTGGGACTTTGTTAACCACTGGCAACCTTCTTGGCATGGGAGCTGGCAAGCAAGTGGATTGCAAAAGCTGGTTCCTGAGTGAGAGTGCAAAAAACCTCCAAGGCTTTAGAGTGATATTATCAAGTTTAGGGCTGGGAACTGCAGACAAGCACAAGCCCAACAGACTGCCAACAGAATATGGAAATGCCATTCAGGATCATAAAAAATGGGCCCTGCCTTTGGTCCTTCCTTTTCTTGTGCCTTTCTTGTGCTGGAGAAGGTGGAAAGGCTTCACGTGTCTTGGAGATCACACATGTCTGGGTAAGGAACTGGCTGAGTGTGTTCTCCTTGTAAGGACCATACAACTGCCGATGCCTGTGACAACAGGCTGAACCTTTCACAGGAGGAACACTGAGCAAGAGCAAGGTGCCAGGCTCTGCATCAGTGGGCAGGGCTTTACAGGGGGTTGGCCAGGCTCACCACATACCCCAGATACCGCTGGATCTCCTCCACTACGCTCTCACCAGGACCCCACATGGCTTTTCGGTGTGCTCATTGTGTAACTCCTGAAAGTGCTTTTCCAGAGAAATGGTTTTCATTCTGCCTCACCTCTGTCTTCCTGATGTAGATATAAAGCCCAGCTGCAGTTCAGTTAGCTCCTGGTTAGTATCAGTTTCCATTCTGTAGACTAGTACCACAAGAAAAAGCTGTAAAATCTTAATTTTCCTTTGCTATCCTGGGATTTGAGGACCTTTTGCAACCCTGCTGTAGTTCAGGAGCAAAAGTCAAACACACTGCATAAACAGGACAGCTCCAGCCTGCTTCATTCAGTCCTTGAGGTGTTATAATCTTAAGTATTTATAAAAAGTGTAAGAGAAATTTAGAGAATTTCTTCATGTAAAATAAAAGTGTATAAGATACATCTGCATATTAAAATTGCCTCTTTAACTAAATAGTGACAGTAAGACAAAGCTATTAAATGAATACTGATCTTAGGCTGTGTGTGAACTGGAGATAGGAATGCATAAAAAAATGTCAGATGCATCATTAATGTCATGGTAATTTTTTCTCCTTCTCTTTTATTTACCTGGATACTATGAAGCCCACAAAAGCTTTAAGAAACTTCCCATGTTATAGTCTGTCACAGACTTGACAACCTCAGTCAAAGTAAAAGTGAAGCGGTATGCTTCTCTTAGTTGAAAAAGAAAAGAAGATTCTCTGTATTAGAAGGACTTTCACACTACCAGATTTACTCTACCAGCTACCATTTATACCTTCCCTGTTCCCCTATCCTAACTTAAAACACTACTTTTGAAGGCTGCACAGAGGTACTAGATTGACAGCAGCTTCTTAATTAGCATAATATGAAGGAAATCCAAGGCTGGAAACAGTGGAAATGAGATGGAAATGTTGCAAAAACACAAAAATTGTGTACATGAAACCACTGATTTCCTGAGGTTCCTTACACCTCTCTGTCATTCCCTTTTATGTGCCTTGGAATGTCTGCAACCACCAATACTAGCACATAAAAATATTCATGTATATTTAATAGAAGAAAAATGTGCTAAAGTCTGAGCGCTTTATATAAAAAAAAAATACATTCAAACTTATCTTGAAACTCATGACTGCAAAGAATTACTTCTCCTAGAAATGGTATCTGAAATATGACCATAAGATCACAAGGTTCTCCAGCCACGTGTACAATTATTCTCTGCCTTCCCCTAGCTATGTTTTCCTATTCCAAGTTATCTCATCGCTTTGTTATCTTGTGAGGGAGTAGGGAAAACTGATTGTAAATTCACACACATATATTTATACCCCCCCACACAAATACCCCCACACACACTTATGACTGGTGTATACATATCCTTGTTATTCTCTGGTCTTCACCCACTTCTAGTACAGCTGTCATACTTCATTACTTCTTACCTTCAAATTAAATAAGTTATTATTCCTTTGCTTTGGTCTGCATATTTTTTATTTGTTTATTTGTTTGCATTTATTCTATGCGAGTGTATTATTTTGCATTATTATTTACTATTTTGTTTAAATTTCCTAATTATTATGCATCTGTGTGTTTACTTAAGGCAGAAAAATGGGGGGGGAGGTGATCTGAATATGTTATTACCTTGTTCCCAGCATACACAGTAATTTCTTGTCACATGTTTTTATACTTCTCACTGGATTTCCTTTGTCCAGTTCAGGAAAGCCACTCTTACATACAGCAGGCTCAGGTGTGGATTCCTCACAGCTATTTTGAGGATGTGCTTGCACTAAGATTGATACCATTCTCTGGAGGCGTCTGTCTTTCTGTGCCGATTAAATTGGCAGGCTGTGTGATTAAGCTTCTAATTCAGGCATCTCGAGGCTGGTTCTAGGCACAGGCTGTTCTCTAGGGTCCCGGACACATCACCTGTGTATCTGGCATCATTAAGAAAAGCACCTCCTTTCTTACCAAAAATGTTCACATCCACCGCACGGTCAGAAAGTGACCAGTTATTTTGTCCTTGGCCAGGGGACAGCAAAATTCAGCATTGCCTGCCCTTCCTGAGAAGACATGGGCCACTTTGTGTGGACATCTCAAATCTGCTGCCTGTGATTTTCCAAGTCCCAGATCAGCATCTCCACACACAGCTGGAGTTCAGCCCATAAGATTCGGCGTGAAGAGTGAACCTGTTACAAAGTCCACCACGTAACACACGGCTCTCCTCCAGGCATTATGAGTCAAGAGAACGTTATTGCTAGCACTGCCAGCAGCTATTCTGTGTTCTTCTTCGCTTCTTTTATCCCAGATCTTAATACCAAGATCCATCCATCCTTTTTCTCAGTTTATTCTTCATAACTGAATTTTGTCATGGATTTTCATGCTGAATTTCTTAGATGACTGTCAAATATTGCAGAACTTTATAATTCCGATAGGGGTGGAGAATTTTTAATTTTTTTTCTGTTTAAAACATGAAAAGAAAACCGTTTCTGACCCCTTGGCTTTCTCCTCATATCTGTCTAAAAAAAGACAATCTAGTTAGCTGAAGCACTGGTTTTCAGGATCCTGACCATGAGGAAAATATGGAAGTAGAATTTTTGGTCTATAAGTGATATCCCTACTGTATTCTGTGCTATTCAAATATTTATACTATACATGCTGTTGCAATTGCTAAACATCTGCCAGGGCAACTCCTCCATTTTTCTTTTTAGAGCTTATTTGGCAGAGTCTCTGGATTCTAAAAGGAATGATCTGCTGGCCTGGAAATCTTCCACTGCATGTATTTGCAACAATCATTTCCTTAACTTTTTTTTTCCTTTTTTTTTTACCTGTTTCTCGAGTTTCTATTCCCCTCTTTGCTCATCTTCAAAAGATCTATATGAACAACAGCCCAGCATTATAGTTATTGCCAGTTGCCCTGTGTTGTGCTGGTCAGCCATTGCCTTTATGATGTGATGATCCGTTGAAAGTGATACAGCTTATCCCATGTGTTGGACAACCTGCATATTGACTTCAAGTCCAGGTATTGGGAGGACAGTTAGATTTCTCTGACACGAAACACAGTTGCAAAGTGTAACAAATATAACAAGAAAAAAGAATGCCTCCCAGTGAATCACCCACCACACTACATGGACAGCATGCTCATAGCCTCAAAAGGCATTCTTCTTAATACAGCCCCTTGCCGACTCTTTTAAACGCTGTTATTATTTCTGGAACTCAAATCTACAAAAAACAAGCAAAAAAACCTGAAAACTGCTGTATCGTTCTCCTCCCCCACTGAAACTTAAAGTTCTCTAAATTTGGATAGTCTTTAGATTTACACTATGTTAGATTACAGCATATTTTGAAAACTAAAGCCTTAAGAGAAAACCAATGGCTGTGAAGGCTAAAAAAGCCTGGAAATAATAAACCCAGCTCTTGCTGGAACACAGAGATTCAACACTGCAACTGTGTGAAAGCGAATCAAATAATAATCAGTTGGATTGCCAGCAGATCAGGACTCCTCAGCGGCTGCCTCTTCAGTTTCTCAATGGAGACCAACAGATGGAAAAAAGCTGCAGAGAGCAGGCTTGCTCTCTCTGCCCACTGATTAGTTTCCTTCTTATGCCTTTTTGCCTATCTGTAGCTTACAGTTCTATTTGCCCAAAATTACTAGAGCTTTCTGTAAAACAGAAGCTTGGAGGAACAACAGAAGGTCATGTATATTCTTGCTGATACAGCCACCTGTTGTCTTGCCACATACCCCATTTATTTACTAGTGACTCGCTCAGCCTTTCTCCCTAAGCCCAGTGATGACAAACAGGACCTAGATTTCTTCTTTCCAGTTCTACTGTGGCAAGTTAAAAAAATGCTAAAAGGTCTCTCTCTGATTTTGTAACCTTTCTGTAGTGAAATCTGTCCTATCTTCACCCAAAATCTTCATCATCGTACCTCCAGCCTCCCACACACACCATACAAGAGACATGATGGTGGCATGGGTTTCCAGACATAGGCGATAATTTTGAGACAAGTGCCCAGCCAGAAAGGCACGAGAGAGGGAGCAAGGTAGGTTATTTATAATTGCTGAAGATGCTTCATGATGGCAAATCATCTAAGCCTCTGGTTTATTTTCTGAAGCAACTTGTCTCTGCTAGGGATTAATTTTCTCCACAGGACTTTTGGCAATGTTGTTAAAGCCTGCTGAGATACTCTGGACTGCCAAAATCCACACTAGCAAGGATCTCCAATATACTGACATTTCTAGGTCAAGCTGGTTCTGAGATAAGATTTTTATAGAAAATATCACAAGACTTTTTAAAAAAATGAAACACCTAAGGTTTTTTTGGAGTCCCTTGTCTGCAAAATAGACATTGTCCAATTATGTTGAAACTTTTCCAGATAAATGTATCAATGGCTACAGCTCTGCTCTACCTGCCAAGTTCAGATGGAAGAAAATGAAAAAAAAAAAAAAAAAAAAAGGGCAATCATTTGTTGATTGGATAGGGATGAAGCAGCCAGAATTAGGCTTCGAACAGAAAGTGATTCACATTTTATCTTTGAACTTACTGTACTGCAACTGTAATTTCACCTGCTCTCATCTTGCAGGAAGGTGAGGAGCAGAAAAAATAATGAAAGACTGGGTTGGAGATAAGCTGAGGGAGGCCATGGGCACATGGCTCTTACTTTCAGGAGAGCCAAGGGGAAACGCACATAATTGGTCTGGTGGCCTTTTGCCACAGTCACCGTCTCCTACTTCTCAGATAGGCTGGACAAACTGGGGCATATATTTAAAATATTTTCCCAATTGCTTTCAAACTCTAATTGATGAATCCTTCAGACAGGTCATCTCTCTGGTGGACTTCTTGCATGAAAAAGCCATGTTTATTTTCATTTCCAATCACAAAGCTGTTGTTTCAATGTTTTTAAATGTTTGTGGGAGGATACAGCCTTTAAGTTGCTACTCTTCTTTTGTTACTGCTATATTTTGGTTTCTACTGAAACCAGTTAGCTGCCTGACCTGAAAGAGCAACTGGGCAAGCACCATTTGTTTGGGGTAAACTTCATTAATAATACTTGCACTGGGAAGGATTAGGCTTGCTTTAGTCAGCATCAGCATCTTATTTCAGAAAATCTGTTACATGATCTGTCAGATTATATTCACTATTTGAAATTTTTTTAGGAAGAAGCACTCAAATTAGACTTAGAAATACTGTGGAGCATTGAGATAGAGAGAAACCCAGAAAAAAAGACCCTGCTGAAAAACAGCGCCAGGACAGCTCAGTTGTCATATGTTTTATGGGCTGGTAGTAGCCATCTGCCCAACCAGCCCAGGCACAGCACTAGCTTAGCCAGGGTATGTTCTGGCTGGCATTTAGACCGCACTTTTCAAAAAAGGGGAGGTTTCAGCACCTCCTCGCTTGAGCTGGCTCCAGCAAGCTTCATGGTTTCACACGTGCTTGGTCCCACCTGCCTGTTGCTTGAGGAGAGCAGCAGAATAACACTCCTTTATTTTCCAGTACTATACCAATTACCAACAAGGAACCCATCAGGAACACATTTTTTTCTGCTCAGAAAGTGTCTGGACAGGAGTATGAGGTTACATCTGGGATAAATCCAGGTAGGGTACACCAGAACTGAACAACAAAGGAGATTTAAGTTGTAAAGAAATCAATATCTCCTCTGTCAAGGGCTAGGATTACATTTCCCATTCTGTAGTTGCAGACCGTATCAATCCTCCAAACGAAATCTCTGCAAGAATTCTCTGACAGGAAATCTGCTTCTCTCAGTTACAATATCCCTTTAAAATTCTCACTGGAGAGCCAAATTTTGGTCACTGCAGCCACTCTGGACACCAGCAAAGCTCCCTCCCACCAACCAGACCTGAAATTCATAAAAGGCACCCAGCAAGGAGATGATATTTAGAAGCTTATTTCCACGAGGCCTCCTCTCACACAGACTTCTGCTATGGCTCACACTGTAGGTCCCAAAAGGATATTTCTGTGGGCATATGTGGAAGGCAGGGAGCAAAAAAGTGAAGAAGCTGGCTCTGCCTCGGGGTAGCGCTGTCTGTGATAACAGCCAGCATCAATTCTGGGAGCTAGGACAGGAGAGGAACCTTGCCCTTGGGTGATACGAAGGACCCTCAAGGGACGTTGGCGCTGCAGGGTGCCCTCTGCCTGTGGGCTGGTTCTGTGGTGGCCCTTGCAATGTTCAGGGCATCCAGGACATTAGGGAAAATCCACCAAACTGCAGGTAAGCATCCAAATGCATGTTCCACACTGAGGAGCTGCAGGCCAGACAGGGAGCTTGTGGACCCCGCATTGTTACAACAGGGAACCAGGAGAAAAGGACGGGGAAATAAGTGGCACTTGCAACATCCCAAGTGGATCGCCTGGTTGCATCGGTGTTGCTCTGCTGGTAGGAAGAGGTTGTTAGTCTGGCACTGAATCTATGGAGATGGGACTTCCACGTTTGGCCAAGGGATGTTAGTGCTTATAAGCAAGCTGATCCCAATGTTCCTCCAGCTCCTGTGGTAGCAATGTCATGGCAGCTCTTTCTGCTTGCATAACTGAGGCACCCACCCACCAGAGGAGACTGGTCTACACTGGTATCTGTGCCCCTTGCTCGCCTACAGAAACTTTGTTTGACAAGGACTCTTTTCCTTACCCTGAGGGGATAGACGCTGAGCTCCAGACAATGAGGGCAGACTCCTGGAAGTCTGGATCATGTGCCTAGGTCAGCCACAGCCTTTTTGCCTTGTCGCTGTGTACCAGCACCCTGAACGGTCTGTCAAAGACGAGAGGATTTTACAACCCTTGCCAGCAAGAGTAGGCAGAGTTGATACAAGAGGTGTCAGAGAGGTGATGCAGACAAGCTGGGGGAGAAGTGTGGGCAGAGGAACCAATGTTGGTGAGACATGAAAAGCCAGTGAAACAGTGAGATGAAATTTAGTTCTGCCACGTTTTGCTCTCAGCTGAAGCAAGCTGGAGATGAATGGCTGTGTCTAAAGTGAGTGGAGACCACAGTGAAAGGCAGGCAACCCGTAGTGCCCCCTTCAATGAAAGAAGGCTTTTTAAGGTTTATGTCTAACCCCACTGCTAGAATAGCGAAGCACTCAAGCTTCCCAGAAGCAAGGGAAAGGAAATTGAGGAATTCAAGCTGTAGCGTAATGAAATGCACTTTCCACCCACTTCGATTTAAGATTATGATTCAGTACTGCATTTATGCAGTTTCTGGGGTGGAAGGGTATTGCAGTGCATCTAAATCAGATTTCTGAGCCAGTGGTAGCAGATGGACCTCAAGAGAAAAAACACCCAGTCAGATAGTTAAAATAAGCAGATATTTTTCACCGCCTCTATTTCAGTGATGGTGTCACCCTCTGTCATTGCCAATTCTAACAAGATTAGTAACCTCTTTAAAAAATGCAGCACAAAGAAGATAAAAATATCAAGAGTAGAGGTTAGCTAACTCTTTAGCTTCGCAGCTTTTACACAATTTGCATCATCTGTATCATCTGTCTGACACTTCGACACACAGTGTATACAGAGACTGTACTCGCAATCCAGGAAAGCAACCACTAAAGGCTATCTCAATATTACTCTAAAATATTACATTAATAGACATTATTTAAAAATTGATGGCAGCCATACTTAATAATGAACTCAATTTTAAGGAAAAACTATAACAGATTGAGAATTTGTATAGTTTTATTTTATCATTAATTTGCATTATTAAAAGACAACTCTATAATAAAACAAGCAAATGAGGCACTGGAAAATCTTTCATGCATAAGAATCTTAACAGAGAAAAGCTGCATCCACTTTAAAAGTTGCTCAGCCTTCCTGCAAATTATGCTTAATATTTCCCTATCAAAGCAGCATTTGCTTTTTTCATTCCTGCATTGGGAAGTTTTGCACTCCCACTTGCTATTAAAAAAAAGAAAAACACGAAACCCCACAAACTTTCAGGACAGCATGACTGCTTCTTATTTGATTGGGATGCTGGTGACAATGCAGCGTTCACCCAAAGTATGCAGTTTCATCTGAGGAAGATAAATCACTCCAGCATAATGCCAAACACTGTCTGTGGTTTCAAGCAGAGGAATAATTAGTCCTGTCCAAGTTTAGCCTAGGTGGTGATTGTTAATAACAAGTAAATTTAGAGTTGCATGTAAAGTAGAAAAGTTCAGTCACCAAGAGGGAAACCAGAATAGCTTGTAAGTTAGGAATAGATATGCACTGATTTAACATTTTTTGTTTCTGAGACTTCCAGTTACAGAAATTGCTGTAGTCAAATACGTCATTATCATTTTATTCAATGCTTAAGATAAAATGTGGCAAGAAGGATCCATCTGTTCATCTTTAGCACCCACCCAGACAGAATGTATAGTGCCAATTTCTGCTCAGAAGTACACTGAGGTAAACCCGTAATAGCTACTTTGACAGTAATGTATTCGCTCCAGGTTTAATATAGAATAAAATTTGTTTCCTGTTTAGCAGTTCTCAGATAGACTAGAAAATCTCCCTGGAGCCCTACCTAATATTTCTGAAAAAAATAGTGCTCCTTATCTACAGTAGTGTTTAAGTCATTGGCAGGTAAGTGTAAACACTCTGTCCACTGTTCAACTGCTGGGCAAAATGCTTTAAGGTGCCATAATCTAGTAAAGTATCATACAATGCCACAGCCTATTGAATAAGTAGAAAAAAAATTTGCAGACTTTCATTAGTATCTGGTTCTATAATTAGAAAATATAACATCTGTGGGATATTATGGGAAGTTATTAATGCTTTTTCTTCAAACACCCAGTTTCACCATACATGAAGCAAAGCTACACAGGGTTAAGGTTACATCAGTCTTGTGAACATGCATATTACCAGCGTCCTCATGACACGTTGACTGAGTATTTTCCCTGAAGTGCAAACCTTGACAGATTTTCTAAAAGCCCTTCTTGTTCACTTCAAATCAATCCACCTTGTGTCTCAACTGGCTTCGTAAGTACATGAAACCCCACATCAGACTTGCACTACATATCAGATTTTATCAAGAAATGCTGAAGAAAACTTGTTTTCCCCCGTCTCCTGAGAGTATCTGGAGTGAGCTTACTACATTCCTCCACACCGACAGCTAGTGCTTTGATTCACAGAGTTCCCAACAAGTGTTGAGATTAGGATAAATTTCCCTGGACAATTTGAAAGAATGGAGGTCTTTTCCTGCACAAAGCCTTAGGACAAAATTTTGCCTGCCCACCTCCACTTTTTTTTCAAAATTCTGTAAAGCCCCTCTATTCCCATCTCAAAGATGGCTCAGCACGTTCCAAGTAAGGTAACATGCAGCTCTGTTCTCAATTTGAACAGATGCTGTTAACTAAAGGCAAGGAATGATACTACAACACAGTGAAAGACAAAAAATTCTAGTCCAAACTCTTCCTTCCCTCATTTATACTTTTCCAAAAGAATTCACAAGGCAAGATGTCAAATGATGATGTGCTGCCTGAGTGGCAGGGTATGGAAAGCTCTGCGCCTCTTACGCTCAATGGAGACCACGAGTGCAAAAATGTTGAGAGCCCTTACGGTACGGCTAAAGAATCTGTGATCATTCGCACTCTCTAGGCAAAGCCTGTGATAAGTAGGTTACTTAGTAGAAACACATTAAAGGAGGGTAACAGTATGAGTTGATTCTGTTGCCCACATCAAGTTCTGAGAAAAATGCTTGGAAAACTGCATTTGAGGATTTATCTGATAAGAGCAGTTGGACCTTACTATCAATTTCTGAGAACGTCAGTGGTTGCTGAAGGCCCTCCTAATCTTGGACTTCGACACCTCTGATCTAAATGATCAGTATGGGTTCAAATCTATAATCCTAATTAAAGTTTTGATTCACTTCTATAACTGTCAAGATTTCTCAAATGCAATAACATTTTTAAATGTTAAAAATAAAATTACTGCATTTGTAGTAAATGAGTGCATCTCAAGTTCACTGCTATATTTTTTACTTGCCTATAGAAGCAATATATGAAATTAATATTGAAAATGGATTGATGTTGAATTTTGAAGAACTACCTGCTATTCGATAACTTCAGAAATCTACTTTGTAACCATGAATCATATCCACTCGAATTCATTTAAAGATTATCAAACTCTCTTAAGCCCAAGTGTTACAAGCATACAGAAGCCCAATCACCATTTACTGGTGAAACTATAACCAACGGAAATTGTCACGTTAAAGGGGGGGTAAAGGGAGTCTGATAAGCAGCAAAAGGAGAGCCCTCCCATTGAGTCACGAGGTTCAGAGCAGACCCCCTTGCGTTCTAAACTCTCTCTCAGAGGAGAGTCTAGGTGCGGCTGGATCAACTCCTAGTCCCAGACTTGGTCAATGGTTTATGTCTAAAGGGTTAAGTGTGTAGCCACTT
>Ga0181612_137099_pt1 | contig 14763 bp, 9 predicted proteins | sample HoacroProtozoa21_FD_119630 | JGI IMG/M metagenome (GOLD analysis project Ga0181612, IMG submission 119630) | Hoatzin crop microbial communities from Cojedes, Venezuel. Combined Assembly of Gp0051906, Gp0051904, Gp0051908 | reverse complement strand
TGGACCCAATTCCCACCTCCCACCCCCCTCCCCAGATAACCACCAAGTTTTAAATTTATTTACTTTTATAAACAGCTGATGCAAACTTTGAAAATGGTGTGACCGGGATTGTATTTTTGTATTTCAATGGTATATGGTTTCTTTAAAAGGTATGTGTTTAGTGTCACAGCATATACAAATGTGGCTCTTGAGCCTTTATTGAGGGTGCAAATACCTTGATATCTAGGGACAGCCTATAAGTTAGAGGAAAACTCTGATTTAGTTGAAGTGTAAGCAACAGCATCCTTTGAATAACAATTATGGACTCATTTAAACGGTTTTCTTCTTTAAACTCTGTTGTATTATGAAGTGACACAGCAAAGTAAATTAAGTGGATCACCGACTGCTCTCAATGTGTAGTTTTGATCCTATCTTTAGTACAATTTTCTGAAATATGAAATATATTTGCCCAGTGGAAATGTGATAAATTGTAAATTCGGAGGTTTATTGTAGTGTAAGGCATAAATCCTGCTGTTGGGGAAGGACTTGTAGGGAGGGTTGAGAGTGTATCTGAGTTAGGGATTCGGTCCTGAGAGGGTCAGGTTTAAAGACACTGAATCAGAAAGAACTTCAGCATGTGCATAAGTCCCTTTGAAGCCAGCCAGACTCAACACATACTTAAGTGCTTTGTTGAATAAAGGTGGGAACTAGTGTGTCTAGCTTTTAGCACATGCTCAAGCATTTTTTTCTAGACCAGGGCCCGAGTCGCTTAAAAAAACAATTATACGCACATGCACTGGCACCAAATGCTAGACAGTTTATGAAGAGTAAGTTTTTCCACAACAGAATCAGCAGGAACTATTATTAAATACAGTCATGTCAATAACGCATAGCGTGGCTCTGTGAGCCAAGTGGAAAATAGCTCTTGTGCTCAGAGATCTGCTCTGATGGAAAATGGGACTCCCCAGCACTAAAGCAAAGCAGAGGCTACAGACTGAAACAGACAAGTGGAAAGGGGTATCAGTAAAAATCCAGATGCTTTCTGGAGCACATGTGAGTATACAGGAAGCTTGAAAGCAAGTGGATTATTAAGAAAAAAACCAAAAAAAATGTTATTTCTTTTTTCACTTGACTTGGCCCTTTTTAGCAAATACTATATTTCAAGGTGTTCAAAGAACGTCTGAGGTAGGTTTTGTTAATGTACAGGCCTCTGGATAATGTCCTTGCCTGTCCTTTTCCTTGTTCTTTTATGTGTCAGCAATTATTGACCTCAACCTTCATTTTTGATGAGCTATATAAAACATTAATAAATGATGAGCAAAAAAAAATGTTGTGGTGCATGATAAAATCACCTGTATTACAAATAAAATTTTCAATTCTGAGATTGCCAGCTATTTTTATATTCTGTTCTTGAAGTGTTTAAACACAGTAGTGCTCTAAATTAAATGAACCAGAAAATCCATTAACAAACGGAAGTTTGTTAGAAATGAGTAAGACTGCTGGTTCTGTACTCAGGACTGGTAAAACACAAGTGAGGAAAATTTTAAGGTTTCTTTAGTGAAAACTAAAATGGTAGTTGCTATGTTTTATTTTTAAATAGAGGATTTGTGACAATAGAGAAACCAAAGGGAGAACTGGATTTCGTATTTGAGTAGCAGTACCCCAGGTGAGGGGAAAAAAGTATTTTACTGAATATTTCCTTTCTGAGAGGAAAATCTTGCTTGTGCTTATTCCCTGTGTCATGTGCCTGTTTTTCTAGCAGAGGTAACAACATCTCTGTGAGGAAGGCACCTTCTCCAGCACAGTGAAATCACAGACCCACAGCAGACGAGTTTATCCGAGCCTGCCACCATCTTTCTGTAAAGTATGTGCCAAACAGAAATCCGTCAGACTGTTGACAGGGCTAAGTCTTGCAAAAATCTGCAGGTTTTGTGCTACAGCAAGGCATCCTGCTTGTCCTGGATAGAGGTGAACAGTATTTGTTTGAGATTCGTTTTTTCCTTTGGAGATTTGAAAACTTGATTTATTCATCGGATCTCAGGCTGACCCTTTGCCACAGCTCAGTCTACGAGTTTGTTAAATACAAAAGGAGGTGCGTGACTCTGTTTTAGGACATTAGACTGCTCTGGCTACCATACCCTGGAGGAGCCAGCAGTAGGTGTCCCCACTAGGGCTCAGAGGCATGGATGGCTGCAAGAGAAGAGCAGAGCCGCAATGGTCCTTGGACATCCCAGCATGTGTTGCACCCCCATGAATTCCTGAGGCTGAGCCCATCTTCTGTACCAGAATCACCCACCTGCTTCGCTGCTAGCTTCTTTCACCTCTCTCCTTGCAAGGCAAGGCTGACAATGTACACCTTCCTCCTTAACCCACGACCTGCAACTCAGAAACAGACAGGCACCACTCGTGAAACAAAAGCAGCTTTTTTTCTTTCCAGCATGAAGGAGCCAGATATATACTCTGGTATGGGCTACCTGGGGGAAAGGAGTCCTGGTTCTCTGTCCTTTCTTGATGGGAGGGGGAGACAGCACTTAGATCCACGGATGCCTCTGCCCTCCCTCTGCCCTTCCCTTGGGGCTAGAGGTGGAGGGGGCACGGGCAGGAACATCCCCGCTGAGCACTCATCGCTCATCTCCGCAGCGAAGGAGGAAGCGGGTGCATCAGGCAGGTGTATGAATTTATAGGATTCAGCTTTGCCAGGTGGGAAATTCACCAAAGTGGGACAATCTGGGATGTCTGCTCAGTGACTGTTTTTTGGGAACATCCGCTGTGAGATAATACTGATCTATGTGGGTGATCGAGCTGTGCTGGTATAGGATATGCTATGAAAGAGAAGTTACTAGTCATGTATGTTTTCAATGCTTTTTTTTTTTTCAGGGGGAAGTGAGCTTTTCTGTGAAAGGATGAGGGACTTGGTGAATCCTGACTGTGAGCAACTGATCTCTGCAGCTGGGAGTGGCTGCAAACTCCTGGGTCCAGCTGAGTGCTCCAGCAGAGACCCTAACCCGCACCAGGCTGAGACCCAGGTCACCCCCTCCACAGGCTCAAGCAGCAGAAAAAAGACCCGCTGCATGCCCCAGAAGAGATCCAGGGTGCATTTCAGCCTGTGCAGGATGACTGAAGCACTGGGGTCTGGCAAAGGGCCACGCACGACGCGGGAGTTAAACTCAGACATGCACCCCGAAAACCCATACGCCTTAATTACAGAGGTTCACTGGCTGAGGTCGCTGCGCTGTTGCTGGTTAAATTTGAGTGAACTAGTCTTTTCCTGAGATCTCAAACTGTCTTGGAGTGTTTTATGTGGGCAAATGAACAATGCTATCGTTAACAAAGTAAAAATTAAAAAAAAAAATTAACACAGTGTGGCTAAGTTTAGGCACCTAAATCTGTATATAAGTTCCTAAAAATAAGTCTGGTTCTCAGACAGTCATAATTTTTTGCGAATGAAGCTAGCAATTTAGGTAGCAAGATGTGAGCTGAGGTGCCTGAGTTTGGCTCGTTCGGAAGTAACATTTTTTACTTAAAACCAAACCTTTCTGCCTTTGGAGAATTCATCCTGGTTGGAAATGCAAGAAATTCATATGTACAGTGTTTTACAGACAAGTTCTGTTCCTAATTTTTCCACAAAGGAACAATGATTAAAAAAAAAAGTCTGTGAGCTTTTTTAAAGTAGAAGATAATTAATGTAAATCAGTCCTTAGAAACAATACAGGCTTATTTTCACATTTGTTTAGGATTAAGCTGCTTCCACAAAGTACTTCCACATGTATGCTAATTAGTTTTATAACAAAACCAACCATCCCACAATGAAGAGTGAAGACAAAAGTCTTATGAACCATGCCTTATTCAATTAACATTTATCTCCACGTTCCAGGCCAGCGGGGTCCCCTTTGGGGTTAGCTCCTGCTGAGCACCGTAGGCTCCCATTGCTCAGCACCCGACTGAGTCGGAAGACCTCTGGGTGCCTGGGAGTGGATGATCAGCATCCTCTTGGAGAACAGCAGGTTGTTCGAGTGCAGGAGCTCCTACGCACTCCTCCTTGCTCAGACACTAACCTTTATTTCGTGGTTCCAGTCATGCAAGAGCCAGAGTTGCAATGGATTTATTCTTTGCCCCATTTTAGGGTTAGTAGTATGAATTGCTCTGGCTATCGCTTTTTCTATTTTCGGTACCAAAATCAAATGCTTTTATTTTAATACCAGTACAAACCAACTGTCAATAATACATTGATAAGGTTATTGCCATAGGGAAATTGTATATTCTCACTTGTTTTTACTGTCTTTTTCAGACTTTGCTCCATTACTGCCCCCGGCACCTGCTCTGTGTGGGATGGCAGCTCTCTGCCTCGGCTGTGATGGAGTAGCTCTTGCTGTACATGCTTATAAACACATGCAATCCTAATGCTATAACCTTCCATTTTTCCTGGATTACTTTTCATATACCATAAATGAAACCTGATGGGATGTCATTCTAATATCTTTATTGCATATCTGAGTCTAACGATGCAGCAAAGCAAGGATTTGATGGCAAGGGAGTAGCAGAGCAGCGGTAGCCTGGTGTAGCCCATGCCGCTGCTAGCAGCAGGGAAGACACAGCAATTCCCTTGCTCTCTGCTCCTGCCTGCATGCTTAGCTCTGGCAATGCAACTATTTATGTCTCTGCACTGTAAACTGGATCACTAAAATAACTAAGGTTAAAGATAGTCTGTTTTCTGAAGGGGTAATGAAAGGGAACCTTCTACCCAGCCTTGCCCATGAAGTCAGCACATAATGGAACCCAGCCCTTGGAGAGCTGAGAAGCTCTTGCAGTCCAGCCTGGTCTCACGCATATACCCATAAATGGACTTTTTCTTGTGAACTTTGCATCTCCCCAAACTTCTGGTTCCTTCGTAACCTGAGTCCTGACCACCCACCCAACAAGTTGCCACACTATCAGTGATGCAAATGAAGATTTTCAATAATGGAAACTAGAGCATGGGGTCAATAGGTGAACGCATCGGTGTCAGTCGCAGACGGGCTACACACCTACCAACAGCAACAAATTCTAGTCTGGATCCTATGATTTCATTTCTGTTTTCTAAGACATTTTCCTTTGTTCTTTTGTATCACACCTTTATCTGAAAGACCAAAGTCATACTTTAACACAGTTTTCTCAGAGCCAGGATAAGCAACTAAACTATGGAAAAGAAATTGCAATGGCTGCTTTTTTCGTACAATTTAGTATGTCACACTCTTTGGTTGCAAATTTAAGCCCATATCTGGGTCAAGTAACTGCATCCTACAACCTGAATATGCCTGATTTCTGTGTCCAGAATGCGTAGAACATAATGATTTTTTGATATTTTGATGGAGATCAGTCATTATTACAGATCACGCCCTATAATTGCCGTATGCACAAGCCGAATTTTGGATGCAGATCAGGATACATGACTTCTTTTCAGAGTGAAGAGTGATTCTGCCTTATCAGACATCTGTCGATGCTGCTATTTCTGAGCTTCAGTGGATGCTGCATCACACAGCCACTTTGGTTTTTGTTGTCAAAGCAATTTCTTCTGCAGCTCTTCAGCTGCCTCTCTGCTTTTGGTGCCTGATACTCTGCTGTCAGTGACTGGGTGGACATGTGTTATTTCCAGCACTGCAGCCTCTCTACCATAAGCATGAGAAGCTTCTGCAGAGCTGTTCTGCTCTTTGAGACGGTTGTAAATATGCTCTTAGTGTAATATCCAGAGATTGTAAAGGTAAATGTAAGGTGTGCTCTGGTTTCCTTCTGCTAGTTCAAGACTGGAAGGTGTCCCAGGAGAAAGGTGTCAATAACAGCATACTTAACTCCTTTATACTTGTTCTGGGATGAATCCGGCACGCATCCACTTCATGCAACTTGTCAGATGAAAAAATTGAGGTAATTTATATCAAGAATACTTGGCTGAGGAAATTTGAAGATGATGAAAATGGTGCATTGTCATCCATGATTTTTTGGGTGAGAAGACACTATAGACATGATGGCTAGGATCAAATAGAAATTTAAATCACAGTGCTTCCATCTTCAGAAAATCGTACAGAGGATACGAGAAGGAAGGCGAAGGACAAACATTTTGAGGCTACAACAGACAATGGCAAGGTGTCAGTGATGGGTGCAGGGGCACGTTTAAAAAATGGGATGCACTTAGATTTCCCTGTATAACAAATAATGTTCATGCAGCTTAAATTATGTTCTTAACTGCACATACTTCTGTATGAAGCCTGTTCTTTTTCCGAAACAAGAGTAGATTTTGTTAGTGTACGTTAATCTAAATCAGGGAAGATGGAGCCCAAATCCGAAGAAGTGTTATGGAGAGAGGTACACAGATGCAACCTCTTTCTGTGAAGCTGTGTGGATGTGCTTCTCCAGGCCGTGATATCTGAGAAAGGGGGCAAAAAAAATCTGCATCCCACACTAAACTTGAGCTTGTAGTCCAAAACAGGAAGGATATTTATACAGGAGCAGGAGTGCTCCCCAGGGAGCTGTGTGCATCCCAGTACAGCACTTTCTTAGCATATACTATACCAGTACAGCTTCCATGTGTAAGCACCTCTGAGGCCGGAATGAACATTCCCTCTTGGTTTCCTCCAAGAAAATTATAAGTCTTCTGCTGGAAGATCAAGTGAGTTTTTCCACTGGATCAACATAACAAAAATGGATGAAGGATTTACTTCATTCTGCACAAGAAGAACTTCACCTGAATAATTAAAATTTTTGGCCTGGCAAAAAAGACCTGGCCCCTTCACTGTTTCCCTTTTTTTTGGACTGGAGAGGATTCTCCTTTCAGAAGATGAGACCAGTTCCACCACCAGAGAAATTCATAGATTTACTCAAAGTGTAAATCTTTCTAGCATGTTCTTCAGGGATTTTTTTTTTTTAAGAATTAAAAATTATCATCAGTGCATAGGCTGATGTAATTTTGTAGCACTACACGAATCCCACTGCAGCTTAGAATAGTTTTTTAATCTTCTACACGGTATTGGAAACAGCTGTATTGGGGCGGACACAGCTTTGGAGGAGATCAGGCAGGCAAGGTCGTAAAGGTGCATTTTCAGAGCAGTGCATAGTGATTTAGCCACGTGGCTCCCGTTAGTATAAATCACTAAATCACTATGCACCACTTTTAAGTATAACCCCTAGAGTCACTTTCCTAAGGAACCTCATGGAACAATTTCACTGAACAAGTCTGAAAATCTTTTACAGCACTAATATTTGCCTTAGCCGGCTCCTAAAGTGGTATTCTTTGCATTACTGCACTTGATTAATTAATTAAGAAGTCTTATGCAGGTGTTTTGTAGTCTGACATTTATATTTGAAGTCATCACCTAGGCTTCAAGTAAGACTTCAATAAAGAGGTGGAGTTAGTTACATATTTTTGTGTTTACCCTTATTTAAGAATGTACCTTTCACAGCTTTCAGCTGTATGTCTGCATGCACTACAAACAAGCTGGAGGATACCTGGACACCATTCTGAAGAGACCTAAGGCAGCAGAGAAGGAAATATGACTATGTAAAATGGAACGACCATTTTATTTTTTTCTCTGTGTTTAATAGATAAAAAACCTAAACCTGTGTCTTCTATTTCGAAGTAAACTGCTATCCACTTTTAACTAATAATACATTTAACTGCTTGACACATCAGCTGGAATGATTAAATTATGTAGCAGCAGAGATATCTCGGGAAGCAATGACAGGTGGTACAAACCTACCAACAGTAGTTTGAAATCGTGGAGGGGGGGAAGCATTTTCAAATGTCAAGACACCAGCATCAGCCTCCCTGTTTTCTTGTGAAATGTGGTTTCTAGTTTATGCACATGTTTGCCATACGATCATCATTTCTTGTCTTTAGTGCACACTTTTCAGGTCTGCTCAGACTGAGAAGTGTGTTTGTAGATGTGTGCATGCATACACATAGGTGAGTACATGCAAGGACCAAGTCAGTGCTCTTGCTTCAGTTTGTGTCATTAGAGGGATGTAGGAGAGAAGGCGTGTTTGTAGGACAGTGCGCCTAGCTTAGGCAGGAGCATGCTGAAAGAGGAAGGCTCCACCTGGAATGAACACCAGTCCCTGCTGATAAGCACAGCATGAATTGTTCCTTTCAGATCAGCCTATGGAGACAGAAGGACAGACGGAAAGACCATAAAATTTGCACTTCTTTCCTTAACAGAACTGTTGTTCAGGATTTCTTAGCTCATCCAGCCCTCCTTGGCATTTGAGAGCTTTCTTCTGCAGTTCTAACAGGGCACTGGGGTCCAGCCTGTGTCAGTGATAGGTCGGGATCATGCTAACAGTTTGAAGCCCAATAGAAATAACATCTATGCTCCTTCTTCCTCTTCTAACACTGCTGTTCAGGGAGAGATGAAAACCAGCATTTTATTAGTCCAGAAGCCATGTGTATGTATGGTTCGTTTGAAACTCACCACTTCTTGGAAGAGGTCTCTGTGTCATTTTCAGCTACAACAAGGCTGAGAAAACCATTCCCACACAGTTGTTGAGGTATTTGTAAGGAACAACTGTAGAGTCACTCAGAACCCACTCAGGATGCATCAAAGTGCAAAGTCACTGAGGGCTAGCCTTGGGTACTGATGCTGGATGTATCTGCTGCTGGACATATCTGCTACACCGCTGCATTTTACACCATTGTCTTTTTAACAGAAGAGCCTCAGACAAACAAATTGGGATAAGCCACATGAAAGACTTATAATTTAGCTCTTGAAGCACCACTCATGCTTGCAGATGGAGTTGGATGTCTTTTGCTATAAATGCCGGACATAAAGCAGGCAACACCCAGGAAGGGAAAGCTGCTGAGGGTGTCAGTCCTGACCAGGGCTGAGGGAGAATCAGAAGTGCAAGCTTTAAGCAAAACCCCCTGACTGTTTAACTGGAGGTTTAATGAAAGGCTCACATGTCTAAGCGCTTAAAACACATTTCTGCGTCCTTCAGGGTCTGACTAACCTCTCTTGGCTGATGGCTTTCTGGATTCTGAGCCATCAACAGGCATGTCCGCCAGGCAGCTGGGTGTCTAGCTGCTTCAGGCTGAGCAGCTTGAAATGTCTGGTACAAAATTACTGGTCTAATTTGTCCAGGAGATGGGGGTGATTCAAGCTGAGTTTTCCATGCTCAGTATTAGACATTATAGTTCCCTTTTCAATGTGGAGTTTATTTTTGCATAACTTGATTTATCCAGCCTTGTGAATGGCAGGGTTCTGAGAAGACCCCTGGTCCTTGTGGAATTAAAAAGTAATTATTCCATACCTCTAATGGGACAGGAAGAGACAAGTCTGGTGATTCATTTCCTATACTCTTCACTGGTTTTCCTCCTCAGAGGCAAGAGCAGAACCATTCCTCCTTCCCCTCTGTGCAAGGCTCCATCTCATTCAGCAGCAATGACCTCTTGAAGAAGTGGTTCCCTCTTTGCAGGAAGGCCACGGGCTCTCATTAAAACATTAGATATGATATATCCTCTGGTTTCCTTTTCCCAATAAATCAAATTCAGCACCCATGAAGCCTAAAATTGTTAATTCTGTAACCAGACAGACATAGATGCAAACAGACAGTGTAACGGAATTTTTGATTGCTTACAGGGAATCTTAGAAAAACAAGAATTGCATTAGAAAGAGCCATGGGATGAGTTATCCATGATTGTCCAAACCTTGCACCTCCTAAGCTTAATGTATATGTATATTTTTCAGGCTTCTTTTATGTCTAGCATTATCTTTAGAAACTGCCAAAAAAAATATATGATTTTGCTCATGCCGTAAAGAAGAGGCATTGAATAGACCTTTAAGGAAATGTAAATGATTGGAAAGATCCCTGTCTACTTCTCTGCAGTGCAAGTTACATATTTAGTGGATTCTCTACACAGAAAACATAGTCCATTAATCATGTCAGAAAATCTCATTTAGTTTAGGTCTTTATGTCTAGCAACCCATTTAGTTTAAACTAAAGATCTGCATCCTTTTTATGTTTGAGAGAATGCTGTGTTTCAACATCAGAAAAATCAGAGGTTTTTTTTACAAACCTTCAGCTTCAATTAAAGAAAAACCTAATTTTTTTTTTTTCCAAATTGAAATTCCTTTAAAAACAGGAAACAGTAGAAACATTTTGGTGTTTTTGAAAGGAAATAAGTTTCTTAAGCTCGCTAGGCTCTGTGGTTTCCCACAGACTGGCCTGGCAAGGCAGAGCAGAGCCTGGGATCTGGGAGGCTCTGGAAACTTGGTTAACGTCCTGGGGATTCAGGAGCCAGAACTTCAGAGCTCCCTTTTGGCCAGGCTGTTAGGAAGCCAACAGTCTTCAAGATTGAGGGTTTGATGGGTGGAAAGAAGTCCAGAGTGTATCAACCCTCCAAATTACACAACTCAGCTAAGTGCCTCACCAAGGAGTGAGGCCAATGCATTTGTAGGGAATCTGGGAGGAGGGTGTGATCAGTCTCCGCTGATATGAGTGGAGTAGGACATGGGAGACCAGCTGGAAGAACAATCTAACCCCAAGGTCAGGAGGTAGAGTAGGCCTACTGAAGCCAAATATTATTTCGGTACATGTGTAAATAGGTGTAAAGGTATTGTTAATTAATATTGGTGGCAGATGCTGTCTAACTATCAGAGCAGTGAAGATCTGAAGGAGACTTCCAATTACACACAGAAGGGTCAAAAAAACCTCCTCGTAGGTTGTGATGCTCAGATTCCGAGCATTTAATGTTACTCTAATATGGCAGCAGGGGATGGACTTGATGAACTGCGATGAACTTGATGAACCTTGCCAACCTGTGTTCAACGAACTACTTCAGTTTCTCCAAATTAACATCTTCCTGCCACGCTGTTGTCAGATTTCCAAGTTGCTCTACTGACATGTTGACAGAGTGGATGAGCCTACAGGGTGCTGATACCTGTTGGTGAAGGGGTTTTAGTAGACGGTACCTTCTTTTCCACTGTAGGAGGAGAACCCCATTGCAGAGTTAGCCAACACGATGAAAACTTCCAGGTGTGATAGTGGTCTTTATAGAGACTTCTACTTGCAGTCAGGTGGAAGTGGGTAGGGCTCGAGATCTGAATGCTGTTGCAAGTAAGCTTGGGGAAAAAGCAGATTTATCAAAATTCTCCCTCAAACAGGGCAAACTTTCACAGTTCCAAAAGTTTCATTGGCACAACCTCTCTGTGCACAAACTGTGGGTGCTCTGTGTCACACAGTACTGGGGACCTGATAAAGAATACTCTCATCCCTTTCTGCCTGTGTGTTCTAGTTTACTTCAACTAGAAATAAGTATGTAGGAAATGGAACGGTGATGTGGAGTCATCCTAGTTTGGCTGTAGGTACAGCCTGGCTTGTCACCCACATCGAGGATCTGGAAATTACTCCACACAGGCCCACAGCTTACATGAACCCAAAGGGAATTTTGCATTCATTTTGGCAGGACATAGATTTCACCCCAGTATTATAAAGTTGTGATGTACTAAACCCGTTCCCTCCTGGGAAAATTTAAGGGACAATAGTGGTACTTTGGTCCTTTCTCTGAAAATATTGCATCATCAATTTTATCAGTAATATGCTTTGAAAGACTTTCTAACTCCTATGCCAAAAGAAGATCTTTCCTGGGGACTCCTTATTGGCAAGAATATGATTCCTTTAACCTCTTGAGTTTTCTTTGTCTTTGATAGTGTCAGACAATAAAATTTATCTTATTTATTTGGCCATGATATCACTTGGAATTTCTTGTTATTTATTTAGGATTTCTAAGATGTAAAAGTCTCTCCATTTGTGAACATAATAAAAAACTCTCTATAAAGTAGTTTGAGAATAAAGGCTGGGTTTATTTATGATGTAAAACCAGCTCTATTCATTCTCTTTAAACTTTCAGAGGAAGGAAGCTTCCAAAGTTGAGGTGCTCCAGTTTGCCAGTCAAGCCCAGAGGGGATGTTTCACTTGAAATTATAAACCTAGCAATATTGGAAATGCTGGAAGAGCCTAACAATAACCTACCTAAATCGCTATTACATTCTCTAAAGTGGATTTCATTCTTTTAGAGCCTCTGTATGAGAGACACTAGTGGAAAGAACTTTTCCATCATTTTATTTCCCTGTATTCAATGCTTCATCCTTCTCAGGAGTGCTCGGAAAATACCGGTCTTAAATGGAAGGGCACGCCGGAGTGTCCTATTAATCTTGCTGTTGTTCAGGTTTTCTGTGATGCCTTTTTCTCTCATCACAGGATTCCCAAATTTGACAACCAGCATTGTTCAAAACTACCTGATACTCTGTAGATATGCCCGTATTTGGAGCAACTCATGCAAATTAAAGTTGCTCTGGAAATATGTTTGCGTAATCAGTGATGACACACAATAATAGGTGCTGGAATGACTTAACTGCAACAAAACCCACCTATGATCACAGTACTGCTGATTATTGCATATTATTTGTAAACTAATGTAAAGCATATTTTGCATGAGAAAATCATGATTGTGGTCAGTGTACGGAAATGTTTATAACAAAGGGACGTTTTCTTGTGTTGCGTACACAATGACCTGTTTTCCATGCACGAGCCTTGATTGGCGCTTGAAACCTTTGCCCAAAAAGCAAAAAATGGGACAACTCACACTGAAATCAGTGAAACAGATCTTATGGAGTGAAACACATGCTTAAATATTTGTTGGACACAGAACTTCCATGAGATTTGTGCTGGGATTTTTTAAAAATTTATCTACCTGACAGATGCTTTTTTGGGTCATGGGGGTTTTGTCCCATGTGTTAGGTTCTTTAGGCTCTTAAACCAACCATGACTGCTGCATTCTGTCACAAAAGAGACATTTCCCTGATGCAGAAGAAGTCTAAGCAGCAATAAAAGGAAGAGATTTCCATAAATACTAATATGATGATGGTTTATCCCTGCACCTGTCATGATGGCAGATGAAAAGCAACATGTTCCAAAGATAAGCACATTTAGGAACCTGTCCATCTGTGTCTGGGGCAAACAAACAGAAAAGTAGCGATTGTACCACAGAGATGATGGGCTGTGGCAGTGCATGATCATGTGGGTTGCCTCCCTGGGGACTGGTGAACAGGAGGGGAGGGACTGCAACTCTCAATAACCAAAGCCACTAAATGTTTGTAATCTGCTGTCAATGCAAGATGAACAAGAAATGAGTCAGCCTATTTATCACCAGGTGGCTTTGGAGGTTGCTTCATTTCTCCTTTTGTGTACAATCATTTATTCTTGGGAAAGGTTTTGGTTTGGTAATATTCAATAATCCTGAAATTGAGTTTGGTTTTTTTAAAAAAACCCAACACCTCAAAACTGATCTGATGTCCCTTATGTTTCTCTGAAGACAGCATGGAAGTATTATGCTCTTTCTTATATTAATTGATGTATTATTTTTGGCAAGACCACCAAATATTTGCTAAGAATTATCCATATCAGATTTTTCAGCGGCCTGACAAATGAACTGAGGAATGAACAATGGTAGAGTTAAGAAACTGAGTTTGTATCTGTTTGGATGTTAATCATGTTAACAGATGTTTGCTCATATTTGGTCTAGACCAAATCCTTAGATGCAGTGCCCTGTAGCTGACATGAATGGGAAGGATAAAGGTAGCTTTGATTAACCCATTCATTTTTGTTTAGCTGAAATTCCAGCCTTTTGAACAATTTTATGCAGGCTTGAGTCTTTAAATTACACTTTGAAGACCTTAAGAGAACTGTCTGTCAATCTGTGGTCCTTGAGTCTTCCAGAGGAACACCCAATGATGCCCATGTGTCAGAGTACAACTGTTCATAGTTTTTTCTAGCATTATTTTTCTTCATGATTTTCTTAGTGGAGGATGTTGTTTTCACTGTGTTGATTTTTTAAAGTGTCAATTTTAGTGACATTTAGGATGAAAGAACACTGAAAGACAGAATTATGATAATGAATTGTTCAGGTCTGGCAGTCCCACAACAGAACATTTGGATTTTTCATGACAAACTGATTTTGTTGAACATTCATTTTAGTAAAATGTGTAACATGGGCTGAAACAATGAAAGTCATGCTGAAATTATCACCAAAAAAATAAAAGAAAATAATATTTGTTGACCCCAAGTACTTGTTTAAAATAGGTATTTATGAAAGGTCTCTTGGAAATCTTCATGGGCAATCAGACTACAGTGATTAAGGGCTAGTTTCTGGAAACAGCTGCACACAGCAGAAACATGTAGATGAAATTTTTCTCCTATTCATATCACAGGTCGGCTTACCTGACCAATACTCATTGTAAGCATGGATGGAGCAGGAAACTGCACAGGTCCACAAATTTCTGTGTAGCCATAAAATGACTATAACCCTGCAGGTGACATAAAATGCCAGGTCAGTTTCTTCAGCGGCTGCTGGAGGAGGAGCTTCTGTGTTGCCACCACTCTTTCCTTTGTGTCACCAGTAATCCCAGAAGCAATTACTCAGGTCGTCCCACTGCCATCTCATCTCTGCCTCTACTCTGCCCTAGTGAGGCCCCATCTGGAGTACTCTGTCCAGTTCTGGGCTCCCCAGTTCAAGAAAGATAAGGAGCTACTGGAGAGAGTCCAGCGGAGGGCTACGAGGATGAGGAGGGACAGGAGTATCTCTCCTACGAGGAGAGGCTGAGGGAGCTGGGCTTGTTCAGCCTGGAGAAGAGAAGGCTGAGAGGGGACCTTAGAAATGCTTACAAATATCTGCAGGGTGGGTGTCAGGAGAATGGGGCCAGACTCTTTTCCGTGGTGCCCAGTGACAGGACAAGGGGCAATGGGCACAAACTGAAGCAGAGG
>Ga0181612_167183_pt1 | contig 14764 bp, 4 predicted proteins | sample HoacroProtozoa21_FD_119630 | JGI IMG/M metagenome (GOLD analysis project Ga0181612, IMG submission 119630) | Hoatzin crop microbial communities from Cojedes, Venezuel. Combined Assembly of Gp0051906, Gp0051904, Gp0051908 | reverse complement strand
CCCTGCATTTGGTGATAATCTGGAACAACTTTGTGCTTCCCAGGAAGCTTATCTTAGATCTACATCTAAAATGATATAGATAATATTTGTCTTTACTTGTAGTATAGAGGGTAATGTTAGATGTAAATCTAAAATAATAATAATAATATGTCTTACTAAATTATTCAGCCTCTATATGTAATCTAGATCAGCCTATATAAATTTAAATGAAGGCATTTGTAATGGCTATGAGCTGAGGTAAACGTAACAGATATCATGGTTCAGTAATGACAACTAAAAATCCAGACTAAGAGTATAACTTCTGGTTAACTCATGGTAATTCTCTACTTTTTTTTTCTTTCCAAAATAAGAACTTAGAGATCACTTTTTGTGGATTACATATTAATTCACTATCTTCTTCAGAACTGAAGTTTTGTTTTTAACATCTTCGTAAGATTTGAATGTGAGTAAATCTAGCAACACGAGATTTTAGAATAAAAACTCAAAATATTTTCTTGTGAAAGTTTCAAACTTTCCTAAATTATTTTCCAGTTTCAAATCGTTGTTTAAATCAGCCAAGAACCTATAAAGTCACTGGAAATGCAGTCAGTTTTTCACTGTCCAGGAACACTGTTTATGCACTTTTTGTTGATGATTTTTTTTCACTTCTGCATTCCGTAAGATTTTTTTGTTTTAAGGGGGTAAACTTCTTTCTCTTGTCTTATGCTTTAATTGTTTTGAAGGATTTCTTTATAATTTGTTACAGATTTTTTTTTTTTTCAAAGTGCAGATCAGAAGTAAAGGCCTGTATCTACAAAGAAGCAACCTGCAGATACCAGGCTTTGTCAATGTAGGTACTGAATCATGGAAGCAGGTGAGCAGGAGTGCTAGTCGCAAGACCCACCATGTCTTGAGGAAAGGTGAATAAGGGAAACATTTGGAAATGCAGGAGGTGGGACCCTTCTCTCCTATTCCTCCTGATCCCAAGTCTTAGTTCTTGCTGACCAAGTTGAAGTGGGCACCTGTCTTAGACGGGATTCAAGTCTGGTCCCAGAAGGCTGCTTTGCCTCATGCGATCTCATAAAGAAAATATGAGAAATTTGCTAGCACTGAATCTTACATTTGGGCTGCCCAAAGGGCCGTATCTGCAAAGTAAAATGAAAAGTATCCCTAGGGAAATAAGTTCAATTCTGTTGAATGGAGACAGTGAAGATTTACCATGGTGTTTACAAACAGGAATTGCTGCTGAAATCAATGCTTTAAGACAGCTGTGTGGAAAGGAGGACTACTCTTTTCCATTCCCGGCTGTATCACTATGTTTCAAAAGCACTTTGAATCAAAATGCTGAGACTGGAATTTCATCTTTCCTAGATGCCTCTGTCTTATTTTATCTTACACAGAAGTCTTCTATGAGTTGCCTTAGTAATGCCCAGTAAGGTTCTACTGAGTCTTTGGTAGAGACGTGTTGACCACGCTGCTCTCTGAAAAGATGGAGCTGTTACTTCATAAGGCAGGTTTGCTCAGACCGTAAACTGCATTCTGTCTTCTAATGAAAGCTGGCTCACGCAGAAATTTTTGCTTTTATGCCTAAGACCCAGCATCACTCTGAATACAAGAACTAGTAAATGCCTGTTCAAGCATTTAGTAATGAGTCACCTGGTTATTAATAATTTTTTCATTTTTACATTATTTAGGAGTCACTTGACAAAACTCTGTTGGATTTGTTTATTCTTTCTTTAAATTAAAACCCTAGATCAATAGTGTGATATGAACAGAATAACTGCCTGTCATCTAAATTCTGTGCTGTACCCTTGATGTGATATTGATATGGGCTACCTGATCTCTTTGTAGAGTAGAAGACCTTGTAGAAATGCAGCCTAGTCATGCCATTTCTGTGGTATTCTCAGGACATAGACTGTGTGATTGACTACAGACATCTTAGCTTAAAAGGCATTTCAGAGTTTCATCCAGTCCTAGTAATATGTATGCAGTCCCATGGGCTGCATCCAAGGATTACACTAATTTTATTAGCAACTCCTCTTGCTTTAATTAAACTGTATAAATTCCCACCTGGTCACTGTTGTGCCAACACCCTTCTCTCCATCTTTATTTGAATTTATAGATAATCTGTGGTTTTGCACTTCAGTTCTGATTTCCTGAATTATCTGTTGTGTTTTCCACATGAAATAACACAGTTTTGAGGGGTGAATAGGGTTTCAAATTGAGTTAATGGGCTTGAGTGAACTTCTGGATCAAAGCAAAGACGTAAGTGTCTAAAGTTGACCAAGTCTTTGTAGGAGCAGGTATTCAAGGTAACTTGCTGTATGAAAGCACCGAGATACGTTCTGCTGTACAAAATACCTGCAAGCAAGCTCTGTATTAACATTTACTTTACTGTGTTTATACCACAAAGCACAGCAAAGTGAATTCCTTAGTGGACTATTAATTTACATGTTATACACTTTCAGATATTTCCAAAAGCAATTGTGAAATGATTAGTAATCTGTTCACATACTCAGAAAATGTTATTAGCAAAATGCCTTGGGCAGTATGTTGTGTTGACTAAAATTGATAATTTTGTATTTTAAAAGTAAAGGAACTCCCCCTGCCCCCAACCAATCTTAGGACCTCCCCAGAGCCCAGACCTCCTGGTCACACCAGTTGTCAAGGTGTATGTTGAACTGAGGGGGGAAAAAAGACCAAAAATACCCCTAAGAGCAGTGGTCTAAGGTTTGCAGTGATTTCAACTCTTCAGAAAGCTTCACTGAAAGTCTTCTGTGGAGTTCTGAAGCTTAAAATGGCTTATTATCTATAAAATCACCATAAGGAGGTGATTCTGGCATTTTCTGTTCATTCTACCTATGTAGGTTTTAAAGCGTGTGTGTTGCTCTGGAGAAATCAAACGTAGTTCTTCTTTGTACTTCTCATAACTTTCTGTCTCTAGCTGTGTGTGGTTCTGACACAGCCAAAACACTGGATAAAATATCTCATACTCCGCAAAGAAGGGTTGAGGTTGTTAAAGAGGACCAAAACCCAAGCCGTTTAATGTTTATTATCGATATATCTCTTTTTTGAATAATGGTTTCCTTGCCTCGCAGACTCAAATGTAACATGACATTTCCTCCTAAATGCCAATTGTTTTGTCTAGAAGAGTTGCCCAAAAGTCTACTCCTCAGAGTTTCACACCAGACCCACAGGATAAAGAACATGGGGTATTAAAATTCAGCAGAAGCTGTTGTGATATTAAGACTGTGCAAAAAGCCTATGCGCTAGCTAAGAATTGCTTGTACTAGCTAAGAATTGCTTGTGTGCTTGCAACATACTTTCCAGCTATGAAGCAGATGAATAAAGAAATGCATCATCATTTTCTTTTTTAGCACATTGGTGAATTATTTTACCAACATGTGAAGGGGTGTTCATATAACATCATGGTGCTTTGTGCTAGAGAAAAACAATTACAGTGAATGAGGTAGAATAGCTCTGTTATTGCAGTACATAAGACTTTGATTACATACTGCCAAGATTCATACCAGCCTAGTAGTTGTTGACAGATAAAGTAACAAAAATGAAACTCATTTATTTTTTCTTTATTGAGACCTCAAGGTAAAGCAAATTTTCAGTTCTTGTACTTACTACACTGAAGGAACAGAGACTGACAGTCAAAATGTGCTGGTCCAGAAATATAAATTAAACCTAGTTTCATATCAAAGTTTCATTTAGTCTTGGAAAAGGAGCTGCTGCCTGTATTATTTTTGATCTTAAGACAGATACACTGCAGATTACTATAGAGCATCTTGGATGAATTAACCCCCTCGTATATTTAGCTCCGATGTATTTTCAAGGATATAGATCTGTGTCTATTCAAGCAATTTTAAAATTTGTTATGGACTTAGTTATTTTACTTTTTCTGTGTTTAGGAATAATTTTCTCTGTTTTCAAACCTGATGAATCTGAGGATGGTTTTAATAAAGCGTAGCACTTTTGCTAAAGGAAGGACACATTTTGAGGAAAAAGCTCTCCCTCTCCCCTTGTGTAAAGAAAATTCTTCTAGCTTTTACTGGAAGTTCCTTTAGGCAGCTAGAGGCTGCATTATTCCTTGATAAGTCTAAGAAATTACTTTTTTTTTGTAAACTTGATTAGTTTCTAAAGAACAGATAAAACTAGCAGTTGAAATGGAAAGTGCTAAAATAAGTGGTTTTATCCCATTTATCCCATCAAAATCTTGGATTGGTTACCTAGCCCAACTGAATATAATTGTGGTTCAAATTAATGAGGCAGTATTCTAGTATCTCCTCTGTAATTAAACACTTCTTCGGTTGAATACAGTATTAAAGATGCACCAGACATTGAAACCTCAGTGGTGAAAGTTAAAATTGTGGAAATTGGAGGGGTCAGCTGGGAAACACAAATTCTTCTACAGTATGGGTAATTCACTTGTAAAATGTGTTTGAAGAATAATTTGGCTTCTGTTAGGGATGCTGGATTTTTTTAAATTTTTCTTATCTTTCCATCATCTAAATTTGAGAATTTTTCTCATTAGTTCCTGAGCAAAAGTAACATAAAGTGCACTTGTTTCCAGAATTACCTTTTCTGACCTTTCACAGAATGATAATTGCAGTACTAGTAGGCTTAGAGGACTTGTTAAAAAAATTAAGCTTATAAAGTAGCAAAAAATGCCCCTTTGCTTGCTGGTGTCGATTTCAAAATTAACATTTTCGTTCATGTGCTTCTAATAATCGCTGACCCTTACTTCATGTGCTTTCCACAGGAAATGAATACAGCAGAAATTACTTTGACCCATTGATGGATGAGGAAATAAACCCAAGGCAGTGTGGGATGGAGGTCAGTGAAGAAGGTGAGGCAGAATTAAGTATGTAATTTTGGTGTCAGAATATTCTTTTTCCATTCATGAAAATGAGGTGACAAAGATCACATATGCAGTTCTATTTAAATATTGAGGTTTACAATTTAAATTATAAGCCTTAACCACTTTCAACAGGATAGGCAGTATACATAGTCTTTGATCAAGGACAGTGAGTTCATGGTCAGGTAAAAGCGAGACTCTGCTACCGTAGCAAAATAAAGCGCTCTCAGAGAACACTGTCTACACCGTGTTCTCTTTAATGAAGTTAGTCCAGAATTGAGTACTAAGCTGCAGCTTTTTTGGAATCCTGCTCCAAAAGTCCTTCTTGGAGAGCAATTTTATTACTGAGCTGAATGTGTGTATGCCTGACAGAAGGAAACCCCAGAACCTGTAGAAGTTCCCAGCACAAGAGGAGCCTTTTGTGGTTTTCTTTTTGCCAGTTTAGCCAAGAAGTTTAGCTTTGCTGTCTGTGGTCGATAGCAAGGAGTAGGAGGGTGTGACTCTGCAGAGCTGGGAGAACAGAACTTATGCATAGGTATGAGAGAGATTAACCAGGAGGTGTTGTCTAGTGGAGGAAATTCTCATTGCTGTTATGGCTTTCAGATAAAAAAGGGTGGGAATGGGCCTGCCTGAATTTGCATGGACTTAAGTAAGAACATCATCATGGTAATGAAGTGCTTAGCTATGCACTGAATGCTTTGGCCCGGCTCCTGTTGTTCAGCGCTAACAGCCTGATAGCACGCAAGACCCAGTTCTCCTGTGTTACCTTTCTAGTCCTTTACTTTTTTAAAACCTTGTGCTTATTTCTACTTCAGATGCTGTCTAGACACACAGTTGCAGTCAAATCTAAAACAATTTACCTACTGTAAAGGGTTTCAAAGTAGGTAATATTTGAATTTCACGAGAAACTTAGAGTAGTCATGGAGGTTTAAACATTGGAGGCAAAAACTTGTGTGACTAAGTAGGCTCTAATGCACATCAGTAACTTGAATTTCTGTGTACTGATGAAAAAAATCAAGGTTTATCAAGGGTGAATTAAATCTAAGCCCTATAATTTCTCCATTCATGGTACAGGACAGCAATGTAATACTTTGGAAGTCAACGTCTAGCTCAGAGTTTTCAAACAGAAGACTTTTTTCTGTTGGTACTGCCTTGGTTTGCCTTACAAATAGGCTTTAGGAGTCATGATCTGCTTCATAACCAGAGAAAGAAAAGTGGAATGGATTTCTGTGATTGTACATGTGTGCCTAAAAACATGTACAGATAGAATGGTGACGTAAGGGATACCTAGAAGTACAGGTTTTGTTGGGAGAAAATGTTCTCTTGTTTGTGTTGAGGAGGCTGTGGTACACACTTGAACTTAAGTATTGTGTGTTTTTGTAAATTTGGAAGAGATGGAAGCTCTGAGAAAGTCCATCTTGTTCCAGAGGCAGGAAGGGAGAGGTGGTTTTAGAAACCTGCATGTATGAACGGCTGTCCTTAGGCATTCCATCTTTTTCTCCCTAGGAAAAATGTCACTCAAATGTTGGGGTAACACTTGTTTGTTAAAGGTCTGTTAGCAACGGTACTGGCCTCAGCTTGGTTGTGTTGACAACTGCAGAGCAGTTAGAACGCTATATTTACCAAAATCTCTGCCAAGAGCAAGTCTTCCACCTTGGAGATATTCAGAAGGTCCTGGGCAACTTGGCCCTAGGTGGCCCTGTTTGAGCCAGGGGGGCTGGACTAGCTGGCCTTCAGAGGTCCCTTCCCACCTCAACCAGCCTGATTCATAGGTACTCACAAATCAGGATCATTGTCTGGTTTCCTTTTCCTTGCAGAAGTGTTAAAGAAGCAGAACGTAAGCATACATTTGTATGTAGTGGATGGAGTTAAAAGGACAGTCAGAACTGAAGACTGGTCCTGCATGGTCATCCCAATTGGAAACCATATTCATTTACCTCCTTTTACCAGGTAGCACCTTGTCACTGACGAGACAAAAGCAGAACTAGATGAAGAAATCAGGGCACACTTTAAAGTGAAACTCTGCTTATGATTTAAGCAAGTCAGGCCCAATGCCCAAAGACAATAGATGGCGAAAAGCAAATCTTCAGCCACTAACTCTATTATACAAAGTTAAATATCATTTTAATGTGTTCATCATATGGGATTCTTTAATGGGTTAATCTGTGAAAATGAAGATATTAGCAATTATCTTTTCTATATTTGATAAATTAAATTTGTTCTGGAAATTTGTCTGAGTTGATAATGCCCTGAGAACAAACAACACCCGCTATGGATTTGCTTCCCCCCCTCGTCAAGGGAACATTTCAACGTTACACACTAAAAGAAATGTAAAAGATTCTGTACTCACAGAAGAGGTTTGCAGAAGCCTCCCTATTTGAATGCTCAGTGTGACTGAAAAACTTGGCTCTGCAATTTCATGGTAAAGAAAACTTATTCTTTGAGATTCTATCGGGCACTTAAAAAGAGTCACACAAGGTGGCTTGCAGCTGTTCTTCGATTCACCTACCTTGTATACATTTCTTTGGTCTTCTACCTGCCTTCCTTCACTGACAACTTAGAGAAGCCAGGGTCTGGAAGACCTGGAGAAGACCGTCTCACCTGGTCATTTCTCCCTTAAATATAGAGACTTGAAGTGATTTTTTAAGGTCTCATGGAAAAAGGTAGGAGTGTGTCCCTTGCTCCTTTTACAAGTCTGCAGAAGTTACTGGGAATTTGAATGACTGGCCAGCCGCAAAATCAAAATTCATCATGTGCTATAATGACTACTTGTACTAGGTAACATGTTAGTATTATGGACAGCAAGGTACATTTTGTAATAAAGATCCAAAATCACATTAGAAAATAAATTAGGTAATTTGATATTTATTAAGAAACAAATAGAATTTATCTGGCAATTTGAATGTAAGTAATCATTTCAACTAGTCTGTTAGCACAATTAATAAACCAGTTTTAGTCCAGATCAAGAAATAATTTTGCTTACCATTTGAAAGTATATGATTATATATTTTTTATTTTAAACTGTCTTTCATAACTCAAAAGAAAATGACTGTCACCTCCGCTATGAAACTAGCACTATGAAAACTATTTTTAAGTGTCAAATGGTTTCTTAACTTTGTTATTTTTATATCTTTGTAGTTCTAAATAACATTTCCTGAAACACTACTGGAAGAAACAATAGATGTTTTACTGTTGTTTTTTTAAGATCCTGTGAAATTTGATGAGCAAATCCTGTACGGTAAACTGATGAAGCTTCTAGATGAAGAAAACAGGGTGCTGGACTTCCAAGGTAAATAAAGTCATTTGCATAAAGAAAAATAAAATTCTTAAGTTTAGATACGGGGAGGAGAGTGGGTAATCCATCTCTTTGAACTCAGAAGCAAAAGGAACTTTGATTTTAATGTGAGCCTGTAAGACCTTTTCTCCAAATATTTTGGTTTGAATCATGTTTATGTGGTTTAAAGTGTAAATTAAGTGGCGTACTTTCTCTAGGCAGCTTCATTACATGTTGAATTCTTCATTACGAGTGAAGACTGGAAACATAATTTCTTATCTGCTCAAAGCTAGAAATCTAAATCCTTGTTTAAACTCATAAAGGGGTGGGTCGTTTGTCAGGTGCAACAGTCATGTCACACAGTGTTTGAGGTTATCTACATAAGGATTTACACTTACAGGTGAGTTAGAAAATGTTTTCTGTGGCTTTGTTAGAAAATACAAATTGATGTTCCGTCTACAGTAAAAACAAGAAAGTGTATGAGATGAGATTTCTTCACCTCAAGCCAACAGTCTTGCTTTGGCTTCACTTATTTTTACAGGCATTATTGAACACCCAGTTGATTCATGAGACTTAACACCACAGCCTTTACACAAAGTGCACATCTGCTGTTCTCCTCTGGTTCGTCCTAGGAGAAGTGACGTGAACAAGCCTCGGCTCAGGGCTGCCCTTATATTTTTGGGTATCCTCCTCCTCCTTTTTCAGCAGAGGTCTTTTGTGCAAAAGTGTTTTCCATTCTTTGCATGAGGTTTCCTGGTATATTTCCGTTACACACAGGGCCTACTCTGTCAGAGACAGCACAGGAGGTTGCCTATGGCACTGGCGCTCCAGGAGCTGCAACTTGTTTTATGACTATTTAGTTTGTGAGCAACTTTGTTCTAGAAGAGCAAACATTTTCATTTGCCTAGGGTTGCAAAATCCCTTGAACTGGCACTGGTCATATCAGTAACATCTTTGAAACCCATTTTGTCTCATTTTAAATGCAAGGAAAAGAAAGTACAACCATCACAGCTAAATTCATGCAGATAGTTTAAGAAAAACCTATAACAAATTATTAGCAAGCTTTTTATTGTTGCATGTTAATGTACAGCTCCATATTGCTGAGAAAGGTTATAGCAGTGCTGCAGGTTGATGGTTGCTTTTATCCTGCAACAACACAGATTAAAATAAAAACATGCTTCACTGAGAAGTCAGCATTATTTCTGCAGGAAAGATTGACATGGAGTGTCTTATCTGTGGTAATAATGCAGTCTCTTCCTACCAACATTTATAGTCTTTCATATTCTTTAATAGCTTTATCATCTAGATAACCCTGTGTGATTAAGGAAGATGTCCTGATGTCGTTTTACAGGCTGCCCCAGGGTGGGGTCCAGTACCCTTTCCATTAACTTTCTGAAAGTTAACTGCTGGGGCTTCTGCAAAGTGGTGGGAGAGGGAGAGAGAAGCACCTCTGGGCAGTGGTTCAGCCCACCTCACGTAGACAACTTTTAGCTAATTAGATAAATTGTGCCCTGGAAGCAGTTCTTCTTCCTTTGGCTCTAGAAGGGTCTTGGACAACTGACTTAGACTTGACCATTGCCTTTTGCATGGTGCAGGTAAGTGATCTGAATTGCACCATGCAGATTTGACTACTTTTAAGCAAGGGAACCAGGGAGTGAAGCGGAAGTCTTCCCCATCCATTGGTGGTTACTCTCTCCTTCAGCTAGGCGCCCTAAAACTTTATATTGTGTTACAAATAACATTAATGAATATTGTTAAGATAAACACGTGCTTTACAGAGGATAATAGCAAATAGCATATTTAAAGAGAAATAAGGTTTCACTGAACTCCTCAAATGTTTATAATTCAAACTTATCAGGTATGTTTGAACTAAAAATGTCTTTTTTTCCAACTAGTTTTATCAAATCACCATGAGAGGCAAAATGCTCTTATCACTGGCTACGTGGGATGTGAGACAATTTCAAATCTCTCATCCATCCAAAGCCTTTTGCAGGTACATGGTGCGCTCTGCGGATGGTGACCTCGTGCTCAGGCTGCTGAGGTTGCTGAGCTGCCATCTCACCGATTCAATTTAAGGGCAAGCAAATGCATTAACATGCATGTCTTGCGCTGCAGGAGTACATTAGAGCTCCCGTGTAGGCATGAAGGCACTGGGGGAGACACTGCAGCCCACTGCTGGTTTGTCTTGAGGGGTACCTCAATGCTTTCATTCTTAAAAGAACCATAATGGGTATCAGAGCTAGCCCTGCGGGTGAATGTTGTGCCCTATCCTAGCCGATTTTTTTTACCGAGGTTGTTCTTGGCTTGGGTGAACAAAAAACAGAAAAGAGCGGGATTTTCCTGAGGAAGTGAGGCTTGTGCAGTCTCAATCACTGTTGTATGCGTACCTTGGGCTGTACTTATTTCTGCCTGCCTGTATTTCTCGCTCCCAATTTTTGAACCTGTTGTCCACTTCCAAACCCTTTATTTTAACAGAGAGCAAGTCTCACAGGTCCAATTTTCTTACCAGTTTTATGGAAGTGGGAAGTTGAGCAGAGCAGACAAGCATTATTAATGTCGCCACTGAGGGAAAAGCTAACATGGGAGTTTGACCCTTATTAGACACCATAAAATCCATAGAAAACTAGGACTAATTTGGTTCCACTCTTACAGAACTGCTTCTTTTCTTCATTTGACCACTGAGCTGAAAAATCACGTGGTCATACAGTCCTAATTGATAGATGATCCCTAAAGGAAAGGAAAGAAAATGGCTCAGAATTTATATAATTGTATATTTATAACATTTTTTTGCTCAGTAACCTAACCTGTTGGTCACTCTTGTGATACTTGTCAGCTCATATTATAAGGCAACTTATAAGGCACCATTGGTTGTTTGTTTTTTAGAGAAAGATATGTACTGTATATTTTTTGCCTAGGAATAAAAATCTCTCAAACAATGAAAGATTGTGATCCATGCATGTCTAAAATGGTGCTAGGTGAATACCATAAAAAACATTTTCTATTATATTATTCTTTGGCAAGAACTAAAAAGTTGAAGTGCGAGTTTTGCAGCATTTTAGTTACTTGAAACTGATGCATGAGCCTTTGGTGATGTACTTTTTTAGGTACAGTTTATACACAGAGTCTTCTAGAACCAGGCAGCCAAAGCGCAGTTTCCATGTGGAGTTTATGCCTGTTTTATATGTTCAAACCTGTGCTGAGGTGTAGTCTGCTGGCGAACCTACCCTTTAAATTCTCAACTCACTGTATAAACCGCTGCTATGTGATGGACAAATGCAGGAGTAAATGAAGTTAAAAGCAGCCAAGCTAATACCGGAGAGATTGTTTTAATTACAGCACAGCATCTGCAAATACAGCCTGTGCTAAGGAGGAGTGATTTAAACTACGTGGAAAGTACGACTCGCAGTGTTAAGTATAGCTGAGGCAATGAAAAGTTTGAAGCAGATGCTAACAACTTGAAGCAGCCAGTTTTTAATCGGTTTCTCAATCTATCAATGAATTTCCTTGTAAATTTTCAGCCATTTCATCCCGTGTGTACGAAGTAGCAACATTTTTAACAGTGTGGCGGCTTCTGTACAGCAAGGAGATGGAGGCTTTGTTTTGGTCGAGTGTTGCTCCGGGGCGGCAGCTCAAGCCTGCAACCCGTGGATCAGTTCAGACATGGAGAAACCTGGTGGTGATAGTTTCAGAAGTCTCTTTGCAAAGCCAGAGTGGAAGGAATAGACCAGCTGAACAACTTTGTTCTCTCCCCATCTTCAGCTCAGGCAAATAAACAGCTTTTCCAACTGTGCTTGAATGAGCATGTGTATCTTTTCATCAAAGATTTTTCAATTCTGAATTGTAATTTATCTCTATTTTTACTGTTTTTTTTCCCTTGAAAAGGCTTGTGAAAATGTTCTCTTTTGCTCTTTTTCCACAAAACACATGCTAATGAGACCAGTGTCTTCCACCAAAACTGAGTTCGCTAAATGTGATTCCTCACAAAAATCATAAACGCAAAAAAGAAATAGAATGTTTTGATGAATCACTGCATGGTCATCTTTGTGAAATGAATATTTTAATTTCTTTTTTGATATTTAAGGGCTATGTCTCTACACCCAGAGGATCCTGAAATAGGAACGTATAGTCTTACCTGGGTGTAAACTTGCACTGCTCCTCTGAAAGTAGTAAAACAGCTGATTTATACCAGCTGAGCATATGGCCTGTTGTGTACAACACAGCATCCAGGGGAGCAAGTGATGCTGCATCTTCTGCTGTTGGCAGTGTTTCCTTTTCCAGCGCTTCCCGGATTTTCTCTCTCTTAGCCAAACCCTTAATGTTACAGTAAATTTAAATGCAAATATTGCTTTGTTTTTGCAATTAATGGTAGTAGGTCAAATCTCTATTCATTAGGCTTGTAATATGCTACATGAAGAGACTGTGTACCCTAAGGTAATGTTTTGGGTTGTTTATATCTACTGTATGCCTCCCCCAACAAGATTTTGAATTGTATCCTGGTGTAATTAAAAAAAACCCAACACTCTACTTCCTGTGTGTTGGTGGCACCGAGGTGATTTAAGTACTTGGGAAGCTCAACGATTAAAGTCACTGAACAATGAGTAGTGAGCAAAACTGAAAATTTTAATAGCCTTAGTTTTATCTTTCCTTTTCTGGTCTTCATTAGGGAATGAGAGACTTCAAAGGGGAGTGAGAAAAAAAAAAAGTCTTTTAACTGCTTGCATGTCTTAGGATGGAAAAAGAGAAAAACAAATAACTAGATATGGCAGTTTCTTGCAGAGAAAGGCACAGAGAACTATAAAAAACATATACTTACACACAGAAATATGAGGGAAGAAAGACAATCAGATGTGGACAACCTGGTGTCTGTCATTTCTTAGTGATCCTAATGTGGAGAAATGAGCAAAAATAGTTGCCTTTATTATTTATGACCCAAACTAGTACTAGTACTGTAGTGGATATCAATGAGAAATTCTGTTTTTTAAGTAGCATGATGAACTAAACCGAAAAAAGGACACAACTTCTCTTTAAGGTTGACTTTACGAATGGGATTTATTTTTATTTACGTGCAGTGTGTAGCCTTTGGTTCTACATACGTCACTGCAGTGAAATCAGGAGAATGATGTAGTTGAGAGCAGAACTGGACTGAATTAATTAGGCAGGAGCTGTGCACCCATACCTGGGGGAGGAATCTGATCCTCCAGGGTGAGTGAGAGGAAGATGAAATCTTCGAAGATGAAAGCTTGGTGAGGCTCCACCTTAAACTCTCTTTCAATTGCAGTTATTCCTCCTCTTCCTCATGAGTTAAAGCCAAAGTCGTTCCAAATCCCAGTTCCTTTATGATTTACAGGGGAGCAAAGTGACCATGGAAATGCAGAGTGCCCCTTTTAAAAATTATTTAAGGAACTAGCTGCAAGTGCTAAAATTGTCCCTGTTGCTCTTGAGGAGAGTTTCCCTGGTAATGGCACTTGGAACCTGCCTGTTGTTCTACTGCTGTTACTTCTCACTGTTCATGTCATGGCATGAACTGTCTTAAATTGTTGGTGGGCCAAACGTGCTAACTGAGAAGGTACTAACCAGTGAATGAATGCCGATTTACCAAGACATGATCTGCCACTTTTGTTTCAAGCAGCCCGCGTTGCCAGTGAAGATTTTCCAGATTCTGTGATGCCTGTCAGCTCCAGTAAGGCACGTGACCTTCACAGGGAGCTTGAAGATGAAGTGATTCCTTCATATATCGAACAGTTTGAGAGAGATGTTCAGGATGACATAATTCTGCTTGGCAGCTTTTCACTGGAACAGGTCAGAGTTAAGAACTGTAAGACAATTTTATTGCTTGCTTCATAACATGATGCTGCCTTGTTAACCTTGTACACCCCAATTTGGTTTCACTGCCCAGTGATACATATATTGCAAGGGGAAAAGGTAACCCATTTTGTTGGCTTGCTTTATGTGACTGGCACTTTGCTAAGCTTAACAGCAGGACCTTTATCTTTGTCTCCATTTCAATGTGAATAAAAATAGACTGCCTTCGTTGCTTCTTTCCTAAATAGTGGAGTGTCTATGACTGCTCCACAGTAAGTATTGCAATAGAGTTTCAATCAAGAGCCTAAGCTTAGGACATCTGTCTCTGCCAAATTTAACAGAGGCTTATTCATGTATCAATGAGCAAGTTCGAATTGGAGCCTAGAAAGGATTTATGTAGCAATATTCATTGTACAGAGGATAAGATTATTCCCAAGTTATACATCTGTTGTGTTTTTGAAGGTGGCAAAGCTTCCTATGATTTTCTTTTTGTTATTTCACAGTGTAAAGAGGCAAGGTTGGGTTCGTGTTGAGAAAGGCACAAATTTTCAGGGCTGAAATGATACTTGTGACCTCCTAACTACCATTTGTCCCTTTGAAAAATCTCAGACCAAGGCTAGGGGACAGGAACAGAGATTAATTGATGAATCTATCACTTTTAATTAGCATCATGAGAACAGCGCATTGGCTCTGATGGGCTTAAAATAGGTTATCCAGTGACTGATGGTGGTCTAAACTTTCTTTTATTTTCAGGGGAAGTTTTTAGAATTTTTTCACTGCAGAACTAGACCTCATCATTGCCTTCTGCATGTTGGTGAAGGACACAATTCCCCTCCTGCTTTTCT
>Ga0181612_143807_pt1 | contig 14764 bp, 7 predicted proteins | sample HoacroProtozoa21_FD_119630 | JGI IMG/M metagenome (GOLD analysis project Ga0181612, IMG submission 119630) | Hoatzin crop microbial communities from Cojedes, Venezuel. Combined Assembly of Gp0051906, Gp0051904, Gp0051908 | reverse complement strand
AGGTCCTGTGCAGCCTGCTGTGGGTGACCCTGCTTCGGCAGGAGGGTTGGACTAGATGACCCACAGAGGTCGCTTCCAACCCCTACCATTCTGTGATTCTGTGATTCTGTCTGGGACTTGTTCCTTCTGCTTGGACACTCTGCAGTGGGGGCCCAGGTACAGATGCAGAGTTTGACCAGGCAGAAAGGAAGCAGGAAAATTTTTAGAACATTTCCATCTTTCATAATATATCAGGATAGAGTCCTGGTTGAGACTGAGTTGCAAATGAAAGTTCAAGATAGTTTAACTCTGAGCATTAGCAAGCTGAAAAAGAAAGTTCAGGTTGATGCAGGAATTCATAGGAGTCTTGTTTCAAAAGTTCAAGGCAGGCATCTTATTATGGCCAAATCAGTGTATTTCCAGATGAGATCTCTGAAGTAAAACATTCAAAGCACCTAAGGACTTTCTGAAACATGTACCTCTTGTGACCTCAATTTCCAGCTCCATCTAAATACAGGACTATAATCTAGCTAATGCTTAAATTCAGGAGCAAAACTAATTATCTGTAGTTTATAGTTTTCTACCCTATTGTTTACTACTGTGTACATGAAATGTGCTGGAAATGTTTTTTTTCAGTGAAAAACGTTTTCACTAAATAAAGCCTCACACAGAGGTCATCCTCCAAACATGGAAATCATTTCAGTGACAGCTTTGCAAAACCCAAAAGTCGGTAGTGTCTTAATTCTGACCAATGGATGGAGACTCAGAAGAATTTCTTTTTGTGACCTTGTTCCCTTGTTCCCTTGTGTTTTAGGTAATTGAACACCATCTGCAGAGATACGGCTGCTCAAATGACTCACATCCGAGGCGGATGTCCTAACCACCTGTGCCATACGCTTGACTCAGTGTCTAGTCAAACCTTTTCTAGAGTGTGGAATACCTCCAAAAGAAGGATTTTTTTTTTACCTGATTTGAGGACACTCGCCTAAGATGTATTCCCCTGTTCCCTCACTCTGTTGATCCAATTGTATCACCAAGCAAGTGAATCAGTTTTCTTTCCTCGCTGTTGCTGGCCTGCATTTTTTTTTGCCCTGGTTCAGCAAGCAAAGCAAGAAGTCAATTATTTGTACAGCCCCATGTGAAGTTTTTCACACCAGGAATAGTGCTTCCATTTCACTGTCTTATTTGTCCTCACAGTTCTTCCTTTTGGGAACCAGATTATGGCCTCATAAACCTGTAGGATGCTGCTGAAATGGCTTAAATACAGCAACTATTAAAACAAATTGGAGCACTAATTGAATTCTAAGGGATTTTTCCATTCAGAAAGGTAAAAGGTACAGTCTCCTTATAACTCTGTTTGCCAATGTGTACACAATGTGACTTTAGCCAATTTCAGTAGTCCCTCTTTCTGTACATGTAACTGTTCATCTTGCAATTCTTGTTTATCAGCATGCATAAAAAGTTTTGATGAAGTACTGAACAGTATCCATAGATCTCACTCTCCAAAATTAGGAGTAAATAACAGGTGTCTATTCACCAAACATTATTCATCCTACTGCAGTGGGCAGCCAGCAGCTGGAGCAACCCCTGTCAGACCAGATCTTGTCAATCCACCTCTTCCTAGAGCTGATTCGTGTGAGCCCTCAGTGACAACAGGACCAACTGATTTGAGGACACCTGATGGGTCCAGCCTTGCTCACCTATTGCCAGATGGCCACCTACCTAAGGGCCTGAGGAGCAGTGCTCTCAGCCCAATGCTACACAGTGCCCACAAGCCTGAACCAATTTGTGGCTCCTCAGGCTGGTTCTGAGTACCTCTGACTGCTCCCCATGGCTCTTGAGACCCCTCTCTGCAAGAGCAGAAGGCCATGGAGGATCATAGAAGCTATTAGTCCTTGCCATTTAGGGGTAGAGGAGATGAATTGAGAGGGTTGTGTTCTGTCCTTTCTGCATATGTTAATCAAGCTCTAAGCAAGTACTGAAAGAGACTGCATTAAACCACTGAGAACCAGAAAATAATGAATTCCTAAAAATAACATTTCTTGCTGCATTGAGGAAAGAGACCTGAAAAAAGGCAAAAACTAATGCTAACCTGAAGAATCCTGCAGTCTCCCCAAAAGCTAAGTAAAATGCAGATTTCTGAAAAACAGGAAGGGAAAAGTTAAATGTCCATACCAGCTTGACTCAACCTTCTTCCCATTCAGCACTTCATGCATACTGTGCAGGCTTGCACTCTGGCCTTGAACCAATAGAATAACAATCGTGTCTACCAGAAAACGAATCACACCTGTCAAACGCTACAGCCCTTCACCTCATTTTACAACCTTTCACGCATATGTATATGATGCCAGATAACATGACCCTCTCTCTTGCTCATCATTAAAAGCCAGGGTGGCTGCTGACACTCCTTGCAGCAAGGAGATCTCTATGTCCCAGTATTGTTACAGAACTGAAATCAAAGTACATACATTTTTTTACTTTGATCACAGAAAAGGCCATCAGCAGGAGCTCACGTCCCCTCCTAGCAGAGGTCCAGAATTCCCCATGATAAAGCACAGCCTGCCCAGGAGGCTCCAGCTGTTCACTGTGGCAACGAGTATGTCCACACCTGGTACAATGACCAGAGAGAATTCCTGTTGGCTGTTACTGCCTGCTCCAAGGAAACAAGTTAAATGAGCCTGGACATAAACATTACAGCTGTATTTCTGACATTCAGTGGACTGAGAGAAAATGGGTAACACTTTTGTTTCACAATTTTCAGAAGTGTTACCAGCTTCAGTGTCCTGAATGGTCTCAGGATGCCATTGGGTCCCCTTAGCACTGCGTAAACAAACAGCTTTGTCACCAAGGCCCTCAGCAAGAGAATTCCCCAGCTGCTTGGAGCCCATAAAGCTTGCTTATTTGCCTCACGACTGTTAGAAAAAGGAATCCCTTTTCCCTCTGCGTGTCTCAGGTGCGGATGCAGCCAAGTTGCTGTAGCCACAACTCACTATATGGGATTGTTTACTGCATCAACGGGTGCTAATATGCAGATGGGAATTAAAGCCCTCATAACCTCACTACTTATTCCCCATTAATAAGTGCCAGTATTTGTGCTCATGTCTTCATTATTAGAGGTGATTTATGCAACTTTTGTACTTTAAAGGCTTAGCGTCAAAAGGCTGAGCAAACCAAGTCCGTGGTTCTGCACTTTAAATGCATGTTCTGCAGATATTGAATTTAATTTATAGCAGAATTTTCTTCATTCTTTCTTAAAATCACGTAAATTGTGCACATCATGGGCCTCTAACTGTCTGATCATATTACTGCTGCCTTTATTGTCCTTCACTCTTTTACCATTTGTTGTCTATTCATTGTATCTTGCCAGATGCTAACAGGCAAAGTTTTCAGAGCAAAGAGGGTGTCTTCTTGGGTGCCTCTGTGTAGCCTACTGCAATGCGGGCATTCAGGTACTGCTGCAGTGTGGCCAGTAATCTGGAGTGTTTTCAGTGAGTGACACCAAACGTCCAGCATTCCTGGCTCCTGGCCGTGCACCCTAGGGAGTGCAGCACATAGGCATCCAGCTCAGTTCTGAGTTCAGCTGCAACTGAAGTCGTTTTGGTTCACACCCAGAATGGTTCAAACCTTAGTTTCATGACCATAAAATAGTCAAGCAGCATTCACAAGAAAATAGTATTTTAAAAAGGAAAAGCTCATGTGACAGTTTTGTATCAGACAAGTCCCTGCTAAGGGATGCCTGTCTTTAGTCACACTGCTATTCTGAACCAGAGATGTTTGAGGTTCTTGGGTCCTATGTGGATTCAGCAAGGACTTCAGGCTAACAGTTCAAGTGGATTCGAGTTCTAGAAAAAATTGCAGTATCAATCATCTCAATCTTGGATTCAGCATGACTGGTTTTGGTACTCTGATGCCCCAGAGAGTCACCAAACCTCTTTTGGAGAATACAGAAGAGTAGAACAAATGTGAGAAAGATATTTGTGTAAAACTCTTTCTGTTTCATAAAACTTTGTTTTGGTTTGGTTTTATTCGCAAAAGCATATGCATGCAGATATGGCAATGAGTATTCTAGCCAGTGAACTCACACAGTCTGCCTCTGTCACTGCACGCACTTACAACTCCGCACCATGGAAGTCACCTCTTTCCCTTAGGGAACCAGGAACACACGTTGTTTAGAAAGCAATAGAGGGGGAGCTCCTACCCACAGTGCACTGAAGCATAACGAACAAAATCTCATTAGCCACATCTGTCTTCAGGACAGCTCCCAATAGTAGGAGGAGGTTTCACAAAATATCAGCCTTCTTCATCTGGGTATGATGGAATCATCAGGACCATATCTCCCCTAAGCAAATTCAGATGTCTTAGACAAAAGAATTTCTTGCACATGTCACCCTCTATCCATGCCTGGCACCCCTACCCTGCAGACAAGGACAGAATTAATTTTCCATTCTCCATTCACAGCAAATAAAGAATACAGTATTTGCTCTGCATCATTTTCATCTTTCATCTTAATTATCACTGCAAAGACTACAGAAATCATTATCTTTATGGTGATGAACATCCAATTAGCATTTCCCATATAAATTTCAGATCATGAAGGAGGCTGTAATGGATAACGCAAATTCCTAATGGTCTTTTTTTTTCCTAGCTGAAAAATTGAGGTGCTTAAGAAAATGAAATTTAATCTGAGCCATTTTGAAAAAAGTCAAGAACTTTAATTACTTGACAGGGAGGGGGCAAAGAAGAGGCTGAAGCTACATCTTAGAAACAGGCATATTTTAAAAGACCTTGCTTTTCCAGCCCGTTGCTCAAGCTTTCTCCTCCAGATAGCTAAACAGTTGTCTGGTTGTGCTCAATAAGTTTTACACTATTGTGAAAGCTGGTAAAAGCAATTTCTTTTATTAGTTATACTATTTAGTAAATCGAAAAATTATTCCAAGTAAACATTCCGTTGTCTCTAATATAGCATTTTAATTGATTCCTGTCCACAGTACTTCCATGTAGAGTGAAATTGCCAACAATTACATCATTGCCATTGCAAAGCAGTAAGAGACACAACACATCCCTGGTGCTGGTGAAGGTGCAGAGGTGTGTGTGGAGATATGCAAGTTGGATTCGTTCCTCCGGGATGGCTTTGGTTCTGAGGAAGATTAATTCAGCTGACAATTTTAGAAACATCTCAAGTATTGCTTGCACATAGGAGCTACAATTACGAATGAGTCATGGGGTCCACATAGTCCAGTTTGTCATCTCTGATTATAGATGGTAACTATTTCCCTGAGCCAGGAAAAAAAACAGACCTTTGCCTATGTCTTTCTATCTAAGCCTGCACATAATTGTAGTAACACAAAGCAAAACTATACCTGGCCCAAAAACAAAGTAGAGACCAGCTGCCTAGTCCCTTTTGCCTTTTTCTCTCCACTCTCCTTTTTTTCCAGAAAAAATGTACCTCTTCTTCTAGTCCATGCGACATGCAAGTATCTCTTCACACTTTCCAGGAGGCTTACCCTATGGCATGGGTGGACACACACGAACACACACGCAGTCTCTCCCACTCTCTCTCTCTCCTCCCCTTGCTCTTCTCCCCCCTCTTTCCTTCACAAATAGGTTCCAGGATACATTTTTCAGGTTCAAGATCTTGTTGACGAGATATGCAAGTAGAGATGCTGTAGGCATGTTGCTGTAGTAGGGTCTGTGAATTGCAGTGAAAGAATTTTTCAGCCTTGGGATGGTCTCGTTCAGAAAATGTCACCATTTCTGTGGGGAGCCATGGGAAAATGTGCGTCTAGGCAGTAAAGCCTTGCAGCATAAACTTTGCATATTATAGCAAAATACTCCATTAATTACAAAGCAAATAATTTCTCTAGGAAGGTATTCTCTCCTGAGAAGAAGCTGTGTGGTTATATGTCGTGTGACTTTCTTTAGTCTCTTCAGCCTTTAATCTACTCAGGACATGAAACATAGCTCTGACTTTGACTGCATTCATGGACGTGAAGGAATTGCAGAAATTTTTACTTTACTTTGATACTGGTACAGGCTGGTTGTCCCAAATCTGCTTGTTCCTTGTGACAACTCTTTTCTGTAGATTTAGCATTTATAATTCTTTTTAGGCCTTGTAAGGTCCATTAAGTGAGGGACTGTAAGTAATGTTTTAGTGTTGTTTTGTTACTGCATATAGTATGATACAGGTATAATTTTAATTTTAGCATATTTGGTAGATGCATGACATTGAATTACAAGAGCCTAAGAAGATGTGGCTACTGTAGCTGAAGATTGTGTGTTTATTATTCATATAAATGTCTAATGCATTTCTGAATACTCCTTTAAGTTTCATCTCAATCATGTCTAATGGCACCAGTAACTATTATTCATCTTAAAAAGCTTTTCTTCCCATCTATTTGCATAATAATTTTCACTAGTTTCTATTTGTTTTTCTTCATGAGAAAAAAGCAGGGAGGATTATCTGACTGTCATCTGCTTCCATTATTTTACACAATTCTTTTCCTTTTCTTTTCTGTAGTTATTGAATAGTCCCCATGTCTCCTTAGTGAGGAGATTTTTGTGTTTCTAATATTTTTTATGCCCTTTCCCCCACCCTTTGAATATGCATTTGGATGCTGAGAACTGGAGTCCCTCTTTTAGGTGATTACGAATTACCTCACTCTAGGGTCTTTTCCATCCACTACACCGCAATTACACAGCACAACTACATCTTTCCTTCAGCTTGTGTATTCCTCACAGGGAGGAGATCTGTGGTTTGGATGCACAGTGACAGGTCTACAAAAGCCTGAACTGTACTCAGACCAGAATCACACATATGATCTACTTAACTGAGGCCTGCAGAATCTAATTGACTGATTCCACATCCTTACAAATTAGCCATAGGGAATGCAAGTAAAAACAGTGAAGTTTTGTATATAATTTTCATTTCTTTTTAGACTGCTTTCTAAGGACACTGTGCAACTTTGCTCTACGCTTTTTTGCCCACTATTCTATTTCAGTACAGTTGACAGAGAAGTAGAATTATCAAAGATTGAGATTTTGCTAAGTTTCATGAAAATAGTTACTGAGGTAGCTTAAAGAAACAGTATTAGTGCCATTTGAGAGGGGGAAACTGTAGTCCTCACTGAACACCAGGGAATCCACATAAGAAAGATGTTATAAATGCCTTAAACACAGGGAAAAAAACACACAGAAGAAAAACCTTGGCCAAGTAGCGAATTCCCTGGTGTCTACTTAAGAGCTCATTCCACTTGAAACTTTGTTCACTTTTTTCACATTTCACGTTTTTTCACGTTCGTTACATTGTCACTTCATTCCATGCCTATACAGATTCTCCAGTGTTAAATATAGGTTATAATCTTGCTTTGTCTTTAGTCACTGAAATAAATTAGTTTTCTGAGTAAGGCCTCTATCTGTGTGGTAAGGTTTTCTTAACATAGGCCAGAACAACATGCATAAGTGAGTATAACAGAAAGAACATGTTTGAGATCTACAAACAAGAAAGAATATATAACATCAATTTAGGGTCTGCTTATCATATAATGAAGAAAGAGGGCTTTATAGCTCTATAATTCTAAATGGTGGTCTCTTAAAAGCCCAACGGAATATATGAGAAGTTGGGACAGTTTTACTGCGTTAACAGATAAATAACCATACAGTCAAAGTTCCTGGTGGAAAGTGCAGAAGCAAATTGATGAATGGGTATCTGCAGCACAGTAGCTGATTTTTCAAGCTAAAAACTCATTAAGAAACCTTAATAGTGATTGGCAAGTTCCTTCAAACAGAAAGGCAAATAGGTGAACAGGAGTCTGCTTAAGAAGCTGTCGTGTCGTTGATTAGGAGTGAAAGCCATATCTAATATATTTTCTAGTAAATCTGCTTGTTGAGTAAACAAATTTAGCTCTTTCACACAGCAAAAATAAATGTGCTCCGATGAAGCCAGGTGTTACCTGGAACACACCACAATCTCAGCCTAAGCAGCCCTGGGCACCACCTGTGTGTGAGATGGTTTTGAAGTGCTGTGAGTCTGCAGAAAAACACCTTATGGACTGTGCAGCCTAATGCTTAGAGCTGAGAGAAAGAGCTAAGAATCCTTGGGTTTGTTTACATCTCTGTCTCCGCTCTCCTTGCTTGGCATTTTGCTGTTCAAGCTTTTCTCACTGTGAAAAACAGCCTTACTGATAGAGATGTGCCTGTGTTTTGGTGGGAAGTTATAACATTTAACCAGTCAGAGCCTGTTTTTATGCAACTGAAGCTAATGGAAATTTATTGTTTACTTTGGTGAATGCAAGAACAGAACATTATGGATTTTAAAGTCCTTTCATCCAAAATAAATAAGTACACATAAGTATAAAGCAGACCACAGTGAAAACTATTTTGCCAAGCACATGTGTTCAGCGCCATACACAGCATTCAGGTGCTTGAAGAGATCTTTCAATGGCCTTATTAGCCATTTGTTCTCATAAGCCGTATTTTAATTGTGGAAAATTGTTAGCCTATTAACATATATTTTGCTCCTTTTTTCCCATCAGAATAATAATCTTAAAAATAACAAAATGCCTTTGTCTCAGTAAGACTTTGCAATCTTCCCTGGACAACTCTGTGCCATTCACAAATTCGTATTTGCATAAGAGGCAAAGAAAATTTTATGGTGGAGACAGGGAAGTTAGTATAAACCTGGAAAATTAAGGACGGTGAAAATGTAATAATTCTAGTTCTTAACAACCATGGGACAATTTTGAAATAAGGTGTCTTCTCATCCTAACCCCATCAGCTAGTAGCTGACTCATGTGCTGGACTGTAAGGATTGTAGGTAGCTTTTAATTTTGATGAATGCACCTGCGAATGTTCTCATTATCCATGTTTTAATCGTGGTAAATTGTTGGCCATTGACAAACATTTTGCTGCTTCTAATAGAGTGCAATATTTTAGATTTGTTTAACAGTTTTCTCTCTCTTGGAATGCCAATAGAATTTATACATTTTGGAAACTATGTATTTATAGGAATGCAACATGGTGAGTGTTTAACAACACTTAGCAATAACCTATAACAGAAAATGATGACTGCTGTGTCAGCGTGGGAGGCCATGCGCATTAGCAGATGGTAATTAGATCACCTTCCAGTAATTTGATAATTAAGATACAATGTTTGATGAAAGGTACTTACACCACAGTTTGTAGAAAGAATTTCTGTCTGTGAAAAGCACCATGAGCTCTTTAAGGAATGCAAGCAGTCTGGTCTTTCATTTTATATTTCATCTGAAAGCTCATACCTAGTACAGACTCTTCACCCTTCGCTTCCCCACAGAACTGACACATTTCTGAGGGACAGTATCAGCCCAGTTTTCGGAAATTATTTCCAGATGTCATTTTACTTTGTCACTCAGGAACATAAACAGTCTGGTGTAAGCCAGGCAGACTCTTTTTTTCTTTCTGTTCTAGAAAAAAACATGTACTGCAGAAATATCCCTGTTTCACAAAATTATATCAATGAAGACCTATTCCATTTAACGTGAAAAAAATGTTCATTTTCTAAAGCAGGTTCTAATACTATCTATAAAAAAAAATCTGTTGCCTATAACTTAGCCATCATGAGGCAGGTGGTGGAATCTCAAGCAGAATATTTTTCTTTCTAGGAAATCCCATTTTCTAAACCTGCAATTTTCTACAAGAAATATCAGACAAATTTTTAGGCATAAAATCCAGGTAAAGCATTTTGTGCATGTCAGCATGACTCTTAGTATTTTATCCTCATGTTCATGTTGTTTAAAAAAGAATGATTTGGGAAGGATTCTACTTTAACAGTCCAGAGCTAGAAATATAGATGACCACTTTTTAGGAAATGTATAAATGTTTTGAGCGGAGTTCTTCAGTTCTCCCTAGTCAACTAGAGCAGGATGTTGAAAAACGAATATAATTTCAGTCATATGAGACAAATGGAAAGGTACAGTGGCATTCTAAATTTTAGTTGTGGCTCAAGTTAACTATTCATTAATAACTGTAATTTGTTCTCATAACCACTCAATGCCCAGTTGCTGCAGGTTATGTGGCAGCCTTGGCATCATATTCCCTTCTGAAACACGAAGCTCAAAATGTCCTGCAAAAGTAAATAGATTATAATTCCTGTCACAGCCATTGAAATTGCTCAAGTCAAGTGGCTGGAACCTGATATTTCAATATTAAATGAACACTAACAAGACTACAGTCAAGTCATCGACATGATTAACAGGCTGACAGCCTTTACTTCAGGATGAAATATCGTGCAAGCAACACTCTCAGCCAGTGATCCATTGCTTCTTGCTTTGGATTGGCAGCTTTGGCAGCTCTTTCGGTGAATTCGGGAGTGAATTTCATCCTTTGCCTGTTAGACCTTTTGACCATTAGGCCTGTCTTCTAATAACAGAGCTCAGCATCACTGGTAAGTTGCTCAGCTGGTAAGTGCTTGGTGGTTTATGTTTGTTTTAAGACTTGTCCAGAGGTGTAAAATCACTCCCTATAAAAAATTATAATTACAATAATAATATCCATCTTTGTATAGTTTTAATCTGTAGAAATCAGGGTACTTCAGAGAAAAAAAATAATAGTTTGGTAGTTGTTATTGTGTGTTTTGTAATAACCATCTAGTGCACCTGCTGAGACAGACTTTTTCTTAAAGACAACAAAACTGAATTCAAGATGCAGATATTTATTGCATAAACAATACAAATAAATAATACCGCTGCTGTAGTACAGGGAGAGATCACAAAATGTGGAACATGGGAAACTTAAAACCCAGCCGACCAAGCAGAATTTTCACTCAGAATATGAGTGCTAAGTTAGGCTGGTTGAGCACCACCTAGTTTTATTCTTTTTTCATATTCAATGTGGTTTGCTCAGTTGTTTTTTGTCAAAGAGAAGAACCAGTGATGTGAAATCACAACAAGAAAGAATGGTTTTGTGGTTTTGCCACAAGAATTTCAAGATAGCTCACAAGGAAATTTAATTTCACTACAAGGTCAAAGTAGTAAAAATTCCGGAAGTCAAATTGCTCATCTTCTTACAGCTTACAGCTTATACTGTGGGAAAAACCTTATTTTGCTGGTCTACATCAGCTATGTTTTCTGGCTTTCAAATCTCTTCAAAAAGCACTAAAACTTCATTGAACTTCATCTAAACCTTAGAAGTATATCCAAATGGAATCTTCTTCCTGTCTTTCTTCCACCTGCTTCTCTGTCTTCACTAACCACCATGTTAAATACTGAATTCGAACTAATCAGTAAACAAATAATGAACTTTTAGATATATGTGTTCCTCACAAAGCTCTGACTGTAAACGGAAACTGGCATTTCTACCCTAGAAAACCTTGTGTTACCACTGGGTAAATAGTTGTCACACGCTTTAAAATGTGGTATGGGTCATAAAGGCTTAGCCATTCCCATTAATATGAGCACTTCCCAAGGATTCTAAGAAAATCCTGAAAAGGTGCCATCCTGGATGCTATCCAGAAGTGTATAAGCTTTTCAGAAAATCCATTGCAACATGTAAAGAAAAGCTCGTACCTCATATGATAAGCACAGAGTTCTCAAAATTGTTTTCTGTAGGTGAGCAAACAGAAAGACAGGTTTCTCTTTAGCTAGTTATTGTCATCTTCAGTGCAGGTAAATCACAGAACGTCAGTGTGCTATTGCCATGTAAACCTGCAACTAATACTGTACAATTACCTTTCTTAACATATTTCATTGTTTGCAACATCTTTCTTCAGTTTAGAAAGTTTAAGAAAAGTGATAAGAGAAATATCTCCAAAACGGTCCCAATAAGTAATCACGTTCAGATCCACTTTTTAGTGGGTCAGATTCTGATTTTCTGGACACTGACTCAAAATGCAGTTTTTGTTTCTGAGCCATATCCATCACTAAAGCTTTAATTTAACCCTGACATTCTATCCACACGTCTTTCAGGATGCTTCAAGAAGGGAATAAGTTATTGCATGTGGATTCTGTCTAGTTTGTCTAATTTTTCTAATCATTTGCTACATCCAAATCTATTCCTGGCTTTTTTTTTGTCATCACCTTTAGTTACTGTCCACAGCCATAATGTTTTACAGCCCTAGAGGGATCAGCTGGAACATAAATGTGGTGCTGCTATGCCCTCATTTCTATTTGATAACGTGCACATGGTTGTGCTATACCAATAAGCAACCTGCTGTGTCCACAAATTTGCCATGCTTCAGTCTGCTAAAACTTTATTGGGCACAGTATGGAAACTCAATTAATACTGGGAATTACATTGCCTAATGTCACCCAAGTTGCATACAGTTATTTTTTTCTTAATACCTTTTGTTCAATCCCAGGCTAACCTGAGTGAGTGGAGCCAGTGCCCTTCCCCTTCCAACAGCCCTTTGGTGGGAAGGCAGGGATCTGCTGGAGTGCCTCAGCGTCGAGCCCACTGGCACGGTGACGGCTGTAACCATTTCACATTTTCCCACAGCATCTCTGTTGCTGTGATGGAAACTAATAAATATTGAAATTTGGATGTTCAATAGATTTTGCTTCATAGCAGGCCCATTCAGATTACTCCTCTTGATGTCTTTAATTGGTTTTTATGTTGGGTTTTTTTTTTATTAATTTTTCCTAGGCTCTGGGTACCTGATCTCACAAACAGAAAATGCCATCATGCTAAGGAAAAGCACCCTAGGCAGCATCTGCCCTTCACATCTTAACTATGGAATACGGTGGAAAAATATAATAAAGAAGACCCCAAAACCCAAACACAACCCTCCACCAACCTTACCCTCCTTCAGAGCTTGACTGACTAGATTACATTAATATGATTCTATTCATAAATCTGTGCAGGTCATTAACTTCCAGCTATCTCAGGGAAAGTAAGTGCAATCCTGCCATCACCTCTGCCTGATGGGATGATTAGCAGAGTACCTTTCACCACTGAGCTTTCAACCAAATATCCAAAATGGGTTCACTTCCTCCTGTCTCATGCACAGAAGTTTCTGCATGCTGAAAAAAAAAATGTTGAAATGCAAGCAATAAGCAGCACTTTAGCCTCTTTAGAGTATACCATGCATTTCACCTCAGAGAATATCACTGTACTGTAGTCATAGAATCCTAGAATCATTTAGATTGGAAAAGAGCCTTAAGATCATCATATAACACAAATTCCAGAAAATTACACTGTGAACAATTAGCAGAATTTTGCATTGGTTGGAACTACCTTTTTATCATCATTGAAACATGTGTTTGGGATAAGTGGTTAGAGAAACTAACAATAACTTTTTTAGACACACCAACAAAAATGATGTGATATTACTTAAGCCCAGCTGAAGACCTGGTTTCATGGGATGTGCAGTGCTTCAAGGGAACAAAAGCATTGTTTAAATATACTGTAGCTTATATGTTTGCCATATGTGTAAGGTCTGAGCTCTCTGCAAGGTGGAGAATTTGTCTTTTTCCCTGATTTTTTCCCTACCAGCTTGTCATTGGTTCAACTTTATGCTACTTATTCTTTACTAGGAGCATATTGATTTCAGCAGCATCTGAAAGTGCAAGACTCTTGTCAGGCCCTTTGACTGAAAGCTGATGCCTGTTAATAAAACCCCACAGGAAATTAAAAAGCACCCCAATGTATGAAATCTGTGAATTTATTCTGAGATTCTTGATACTTTGGGTAGATTTCTGTGTCTATTTAGAGTTCTAAGATGTCACCAAATAGCTCCTTTTTTATGGTAATTAATTGCTGCATGTCACAAAATGCGCGGCACAGCTATTAGCAGTTTTGGTCCTGAGATTCTTCCCAACAGGGCTGAGAAACACAGAATGAAGCCTGCCCTGTTGGCCCTGTCCTCTTCCTGAACCCTCATGTATTGAGAACTTACTTAGGCATCTCTAAAACATTACGAATTATTTATTTTGAACATAAAATAACATGATTGTAGGAACTGACTTTCTGGTGAATCCTTGTCTCATGACTTAAGATATAGCTCTGTGTCTTTTGTATGCGATTTATATTTGTGCACACAATTTGTATAAAAATGCATACATGTTAAATAGGTCCATGCACTACCACAGAGGTGTGGTGCAAACTTTAACAAAAGTGAGGTTGCTTGCTCTTGTTGATTCTAAAGATGAACAGGAAATTTCACCACCCCCTTCAGGTTTTAGTATTTCCTAATTCTGATTGTCAGGAAAGATTGCAAAATCTGGTATTACATGTGCAGGGCTACCAAAGACAAAGCATCAGATAGATAGGTAAACAACCCCAAAACTCAGACAGCTGCCATTGCAGCTGCTACTGCAGTCATCGAAACAGATGGACCACGTGACCATTCGTCTGTACCAGCCTGGTGCTGGGCTGTCTTCAGGCACTGTCCCTCCACTTTTGCCCTTGGGCCAGCCTGTCCCACCTCCATCCTTCATGTCAGGACTCTGCTCACCCCCTTCCAACTGGTGCAAGAGAAGGAGACAGCGAAGGGGGTCTGAGGTGGTAGTGGCTCAGCGGAGCTTGAGGGCAGGCTTCAGTGCCCAGGAGAGGTATCTGTAAGTGTTCAGGCCAAAAGGCTATGTGTCAAAGGGGCAGAGACTGATTTCCCAATGTGATAGTTTTAGCTGCAATTTCACTTCTAAGAACTGCTGTTCATTCTCTTCCTTACCCCATCATCCCATGGAGCCACTCAGTTACCTTGACACACATGCTGGGATGGCTGCACTATAAACCAGATTAGTAAAACCCACCTGTAAAATAATCCTTTGGGATGGCACTATAAGTCTTCTTATGATGGAGCTCCTGGAAGGCTCCT
>Ga0181612_126250_pt1 | contig 14764 bp, 8 predicted proteins | sample HoacroProtozoa21_FD_119630 | JGI IMG/M metagenome (GOLD analysis project Ga0181612, IMG submission 119630) | Hoatzin crop microbial communities from Cojedes, Venezuel. Combined Assembly of Gp0051906, Gp0051904, Gp0051908 | reverse complement strand
TGACCAGCTTAGTCTCGTTTGTATGTGTGCCAAAACTGTGCTGCTCTCTGTTAGTGTTTACAGCTGTGTATTTGGTACAGAGGAATTTAAGGCTTTCTCAACATTTTCTTGTTGAGACTTGTATTTTCCTGTCAGGTGTTCTTCTTGCCTTTAAGGTCTCTATGCCATAAATGGTCACAGTTGTCCTTCTCCTCATCTGTTTAATTTTAATTCCTCTTCTTTGAACAGTGTTAATCTTAGTCGTACACAGTAAATACTGGGTGAATGCCTGGTACAGTGGTGGGAATATTTTCTAATCTTTTCCTGAAATACTTTGATAATACTTTGATATATTATTACACATGATAATGTAAGACAGAAAACAGTTTCAGTGTATGTGTTGAGACACGAAGGGTGCTCTCAGAAAATGACAATTTGGTGCATTTTGTCTTGATAGCTTGGGCCATTTCAGAAGCAAGTACTTATTTATAAAAAAAAATTAGCCAGGATGAGCAGTGGTTCCTCCTGGTTTTTCCTTTTTTCTTTTTTTTTTTTTTTTTTTTGTTTTGTTTTGTTTTGTTTTTGTTTGTTTCCAGTTGAGTGTTGCTGCCTGTATGTCTGTGGCCTGTAGCAGTCTTTCAGGCACGGATGGCTACAGCCAGCATCATTAAGCATCTCTCTCCAGGTGCATTTTTGTCTGGGGGCAGCAGACACACGCTGCTGCTCTTCAGTATGCAGCAACTGAACCATGTTGTCTTACCTCATTTGCTTCAGAAATTATTAGCTTTTAGTCAACTGTCTAAATGAGTTAACATTTGACTAGTGACCATAAATTTTCAAGGCCCCTGGAAAGAAGCATGTGAGGACATTATTCCTGCCAGGAGGAACAACCAGAAGGTCGTGTGTCATAACTAGAAATGGTCATAAAACATGGGGGGGTGGGGGTTCAAAGTGATGAAGGTCCCGGTGAGGCTGATGACTTGGAAGATAACTTCTTTTTTGCTGGGTTTTATGAAACTCTCACTCTTCTTTGTTACTGACGAACATATGGATATTTGGTTGTTTCTCTTCCAAAGTTGTATCTATGTGTTTTACAGTCGTGCTCCTAGCACCACTAAGAGTTAGCCTTTATCTGTCCTAAAAAGAGGGATTTATTTTTCAATTCCCTGTATCTTCAGAGAACAGCAAGGGTGAAGATGAGATTTGCCTAGGCTTACTGTTCAAGTGCTTTATCAAAAGGAGATGTTTAAAACCCTCCAGTGTCATGAGTCACTGGCCAAGCTGCTGCGCCTCCTTCACACCTTGCTGATGGGGATTGTGCTGGGGGTGGGCAGTGTTTTATCCAGTAAGCCAGCTGTGGTCACAGGCAGCTAAATGTGTCTAGCATTATTCCTAATGCATTATTTCCATTGCAGCAGAAAAGTATTTACATCTAAGCTTTACAGACTGAACAGATGGTCTCTTTTTTTCATTTTCCATGTTTTGGTGGAAGTGCGCACATTGCATGGGGTTTTGTGGTTGTGACACTTGAAAAACTAGCAGCTGTGAAACGCTCTAGCATGAGGTTTCCTGCACATCCTTACTTGCCTGTTTTTCACTAAAATTGGAGACTAGCTTTTTAATGCTTCTGCAAAGTTTTATCTTCCATGAACCATGCTGTATTTGGCTGTGGGTCTCTGGATTGATAGGCTTCTGACTGCATTAAGACTGCAGGTTCAGCCTTGCACATGAAACTACGCGTCGTTTTCTCATGGTCATTTCTGTTAATGTGCTCTTTGATAGAGCACCATTATTGCTAGTATCTGTAAGCCATGTGTGTTATCAAGCATATCTTTATGATTCTCTGGACAAGGCTTTGATGGCCATATGGTGTCAGTTTAATTAAAATTTAAATATGGAAATACAGTCATCTGGAAGTGGGTAATGAAGGATCTTTTGTGCTATTTCCATACCAGTTGAGTAGTAGATGAAAGCTGTGGTTAAACAGCAGCTTCATCCAAGAATGTGAGTTGGGGGTATCTTTTTAGCATTTGGTAGACGGTTGTCCACATGATAAATATTTAGCATTTTTGCTGTTGAGCTGAACATAGAAACAATACCTTGAATCAGGAGACTATTCTGGCCCCTTGGCTGCTGACCCCAAGTTTTTCAGCAAGTATTAAACTACGTGAAGATGGCTTATGTTGTTAAAACAGTGCTGCTGTTTCCAGTCACATTCCCATAATGTGTAGACTTGCTGAGGATTTCCAACGTCTTTTATCATCATTAAATCCATTTACAAGATCTGAAATAAGTAACATTATACATGGAGTTATTCTAATACTATTGATTCAATTCATATCCCCATATTTCTTGAAGGTTTTATAGCAGGGAAAATTGTAAGAGGGCTTCTTAAAATGTGAAGTTGTATGCAAAAAGTAACAGGTCTCATCTTTGAAGGAATCAAAGAATTTAATATAAAATTTATTTGCTGTTGTTAAGCTAAATTTGGTACTTGGTAGGCAACATCGTGTTTTAATATTTGTATTAGGTTTGGCTTTCTCTACTATCTGAGGTAACTCTGGGTTGCTTGTTTTGGTGGGATGAGAACCTACCAAATGGCCACGTCAGCCCTGGATGATTTTGGCCTTGTGTTGTCAGCCAGTTCTGACGTGACACATTAATTTTTCCCTGCAATAGCTTCACTGGATTCTTGTGTGTTCCTGCCGGAGGCCGTTCAGAAGGGTGTCTGATCCCCAAGTGTTGAACATTTTAATGCTAACTCAGTTACTGTTGATAGAGCTGGAAAGTCTGTATTTACTACATACAGCTCTTGCCGCACATCACCAACTCTACCCATGTGTGGGCAGAGAATCAAATGAGCCCATTCCTGTTGCTTTTCAGGCTGGTGCGTATCCAACAGGGTCAGAGCCTCATTACCAAGAAGAACATGCAGCCACAGACCAAAGGGATTCAGAGAGTGTAACTAATTGATGTGCAGGAATTGTGGGTCATATCTTCATGAGACACACAGCGATGACAGAATGATTTAATTTGAAACAATCGGCGTGCTGCATCCGCGAGCTGCCACAGTGTCCTACTAACCCACGCGTCGTAATAACCTCTGCTCTGGGTATCAATAAAGGATGCTGCCCTTTGGGATCCCGCAGGAACGAGTGCTGTCAGCTGACAGATGAGAGCACGCAGGGCGGTGGGGCTTCTCACTGCTGCAAGAAAGTAGGTCATGGCCAAAAGTAGCCTTGGCTGCCTTTGTGGAAGTGTGCCTGCGAGAGAGGAGTCAGCTGAGAAAAAAGCTTGCACAGTTTTTAGGTTTGTTTTTTTATCCCTTCCCTGCTGTGGAGCAGCTGGCACTACGTGCCGTGAAATGCATCTACTTTCCAGTATTCTTGCATAAAATGTTTTTAGAAGTGAATATGCAGCTCTTCTTTCTGCTTAGGGGAAGTAGTGCATGCTTGTAGCCTTTCCTTTTCATTAAAAATTTAGAATTTTAATTAGCTAAAGTGTTTTTAGTAAACATTATTTTTTCCTTGCTTTCTTCACTGGAGATTGGCTGAAACTGGATGGTAGGTGTGTTTTGGGAAACTTGGGTTGGAAACAGTTTTGAACCTGAGCTGTGTGTGCTCTTTTATGTTTTATTAGTAATAAGAAATACATGAAAACAAGTACTTTAACTCATTTTAGGACTCATTCACTCCTGCTGTCTCTTCCCATGAAGTCTGGTACCCGTTTGTGGCATAATGGTCATTTCCATGGCAACAAACTGTGTGATGGTGCTTGGAAAGCTTTGACTTTTGATGGAGAATAAATTAAAGCAGATTCACCCACATGCAAGACAACCTTGTTTTTTCATGTGAAATGAGGAACTTGGAAGGCAAAAAAAATATGGTACAGGTTTTGTATATCATATTCTTTCATAGTTTGTTTCCTGTGTAACATGTAGGTCTTTCAAAATTGGACCGACTGGAAGTCCTGGCGTGCGGGCTGGACTCCCTCCTCTGCAGCTGCTCTGTGTGCAGTTTCCCGATGCTGGAGCCTGGTCACGGGCACTGAGCTGCCTTTGTAGGCCGTTGCAATCCTTTGTGGTAGATCATCACCTGGTTTTGCTGTTTTGGTTCTCCAAAGATTTCCTTTGACAAAACGCTAAATCCCCCTCTTGTCTTGCCATGCATTAAGACATGTCAATCAACTTCCTAAAATATTTTTGAGGTGTTACCCTAATTACATTTCCCCTAGATGTTTTCTCATATACAACTCTCAGTCTGTTTCTATCCCTTTTCATAAATACATTGCACAAACCACATCCTTTATCAGTAGTGGGAAGTTCCCCTCGTGATACGGCATGGGAGTGCTCGGGCATGAAGCTGTTGCCAGCTGAGCTGAAGCACAGAGCTGCTCCAAAGGGCATGAGTTGACAGACCAAGGTCATGTCTTCAACACAGGCTTGATAGGAGGCCAGGCCATAGCAATAAAAGTTTGTAATGTTCATACAGCAGTGCATGTATTTCAGCTCCTATATGAAAATCGCTATTTTTTTATTCGCTATTGATGTGTAAGAGTGTATAAGTGCTGGTCTCAGTGGGGTGCGGATGCAAGCACAAGCAGCTGATGCATGAGGAGCAGCCAATGCTGAAGACTAACCTTTTTCTATGTGACCAGACGTACCATACTATTTCCCTGGGTAAGGAGTAACAGTCCATGGACTTGGCAGAACTTCTAACGATGCATCATACATTGACAGATGAAACTGTACTGCAGCTTTGCTACCTTTGAAATCTGTACGGCAGTTTAGTCTGTCTTTCCACTAAATTTCTGTCAAGGTATAAATCTCAATCTTCAGTCATGCTAAACTGTTTCTTAGGGAACTGTTTCCGTTTTTGTTTAAAGATGATCCGCTCATGTATTTTGGGGATAGCTCAAGTCTGCCAGGAAGATAATTTAAAGGTCTTCCTTCAAATTATCGATGTTTCCAGCGGTTGTATTTCTAAAGAAGCCTTTTTGGGAACATAATTTTTGGGCTGTTGCACAACATGTGCACAGATGGATGCTGCTTTGTGTTAATAAGTTGTTTAGGTTGAACAGATATGTCCAGGATCTTATGTTCGTTTTGGCAGCTCTGTTGTTCCACTACTACTACTTTGACAATTTTGTTCTAGTAAGAAGATAAATGAATAAAGCTCTGCATTCGCTTAGTCATTTCAGAAGCTGCCATTGCCTTTGCTGCCTTTCTTTGTACCCCAGCAGTGTGCAGATGTTGGGGTTTTGTTTTGGGGTTTTTTTTGAGAATTCACTTCAGGAAAAACAGTGGCACTGGTCTTCCATTGCCTAACTAAATATAACCTAACGTGGCCTCTTTCTTCCCATCTTATTCCTACTAGCCCTCGTTGCTCTGCTTGCTTGTAAGTTAGCGAGACTAGAGACCTTTCTGGCAGCAAAGGAGCCTGCCGGTTAGCTGAAAACAATTTGAGAAGTGCCCTCCTATAAATGAATGAGTCCAGCTGTCATAACATGTACTCTCTGAACCAAGAATATAAATTTTGATTAGGCAGAAAAAGCCCACTGACTTCGTTTCACATGATTTTGTTATCGCTCTTTGCCATAATGATTGAACTAGCAGCGTCGGCACCGCGGCTGGCAGATCTCCACTCATAGCTGTTTCTAAAGATCTGTCTGGGTTATAAAAACCTCCCTAATCTGTTCAGGTGCGTGTTTTGAGAAGAGAACCGATTGTTTCTTTTAAAAGGTCTGTGCTGTGTGTGCTTTTAACGATCAGTTTGGCAGTGAAGCTGTCTCTGACAGCTGACACAATCAAAGGGTTGTTTGGGTTTTTTTATATATCTGAGATCCTTGCGGCTTGCTGGGCTGGACTTTGTCTCCAGCTGGCTGCCCCCGTCGAGCACTGTCTAACCATCCGTCCCGGCAGGCTGTGCTGTGGTGGGGTGACCCCGGTCATGGTATGCCCCGTCATGCCAGCGATGTGCCCAGATCACGTCCTGACCCTACGAAATGACGGGCATACGTGTGCCTGCCTGGTCGTGTTACTGAAGGTGCCCTGTTATTTCGAGTGTGCTGGCAGCTTTCATGTCTTAGGGAGAGCTGTGGGGAGGCAGCAGCCTGATGGTCCAGAAATGTTTGGCACCGATACCTGTGCTCTCCCCATGTCAGAAGGCCCCTCCGGAGAGAGGGCAGCAGAGAAATGCCATAGACATTCTTCTGATGAAGTGTGGGAGAGCAGGAGCTAGCTTCAATTGCGGTGTCCTCTCTGGAGGCAGAGAACATTGCCCTCATTTTGGCAGCATGCAGGACCTCCCGACCTCGGCTGCCGTCTCTGTTCTCTCTGCTGTGCAGTTGTTACCTGGGGATTAATTGGCCCAAGCTCTCCTGGGACTCCCATCAAGTCCCCAAGTGCCTCTCCAGAGAGTTTGTGCCTCTGTTTCTCTTCATTATTGCTAGTTGTCCTGTGGGCTCCACTACACATTGCCTGAAGTCAAAGAAAAATTGCAGTTATTTCAGAAAAGGTAGAGAGCTAGATCGCCAGAATGGTTTGCTGGCTTTATGATTTTCATCAGAGGTCCCTTCTGAATTGTCACCTCTGATCAGCAGCGATGATCTTTGCCTCTTAGCTTTTCATGCAGACTCCCCTTTTGGTTTGTGCTGAGACAGGGTTGTGCAGCTTCTCAAACCTATTCATTCTGCTTAGCGCTGCACTGTGTCAAACTACACCACTGTAAATAAAGGTATCCCAGTTCTCAGGCTCGGTGAGCCTTGTTTTTGTGGACTGTCTGTGACTTAAGTTCCCAGGGTTCTGATGATTCAGACAACTTGCAATGTATTATTAATAAATTATATGCTACTAAAATCCTAACACTGATGTTACAGTTTCCTTTTATTTCCAGGGTTAGATTCTGTTGTGATTAATTTTTTTAATATTTCGTTTTCTTTAGAAACTAGATGCCAAATCACTTATAAAGCTGAATTTTGCTAAAAACAGTGAAGGTAAGTGCAGTGATTTTCTGTGGGTTTTTTTTTTACTTTCTTAGAGTGCCTTAATAAATCCTGGTTTGTCTTACTCATTGTAAAGTTGTGTAGTTTGTGTTCTCTATCATGGTTTTTATTTTTTGAGTAGGATAACTGCTACTTGTGAGTGACATGTTTACCTTTAAGGTTCTGTTTCTGTTTTTCTTTACGCTGGCGAGGTCTAATCAATTTCACTTTACTATAGCTGCTGCTGCAGTAAGGTACTGTTTAAGGAAAAAATTCGCAAAAGGCTAAATTTCTATAAGATATTATCTTTTTTTCTAAATTGCCTGTGGCATTATTTGCTACTCAGTTTTGATGAACATTTTGTTTATAAAATTAATTAGACTTAGATGAACACATGGGATTTGACGAAAAGCAGCACACAAGAAAGCAGCTTTGAGTTTTATTTCTATAGGGTTAAAGATGTAAAATCTGCCATCTAGGAGAGGATGCTAGGAATAAAAGAGTGGAGATGAATTAATCTTTTACAAGGCAGATGATGATTTATTTGAAATGAGAGTGGCAAGGATTATGTGGGAATAAAATTCTGGAGTGTCTGTCTCCTTATCTTATCGAAGTCCATAGACTTACAAGGTCGTTTCTCTAGCTGATGGATTTCTTCTGTGTTTTGTGTTCCATCTGTCTCAAGAGCAGGGTGTTAAAAAGTGATCAGTAGTCACTGTGGATAAGGTTTTTGAAAGATACTGTGTTATTGTGCTTTCCTTAAAGAAGTTCAGTTCATAATGCTGGGGTAGAATGATGGCAGCCATGCAGTCTCATAAGCCTTTTTCTTAAAAATGTGCATGCTGTGTCGTTAATAGATGAAAAGAAGATGCAACAAAAGAGGAAGAGTAAGATGTTGCATTTCTGTCTATCAGCAAACCTTTCTTTAAATCTTAACATGTAGAGTGGTTGCTATGTGCGTAGGATCTTCTCTGTTCACACCTATACAGTAAGAAAGGTCTTCAGATATTGCGGTTTCTTCCATTTAATGATCCCTCCTTAGCTGAGTACCTGCTATCCACATCAAGTGTGCGCCCTCAGCAGCTCTGCTTTTGCTAGAAATGAAAACATGGTGATTTGCTCTTTTTTATGCAGCTGTAGTGAGGCCTCAGATTTTACCAGCATGTTTCTGTATCTATCAGTTGGGCCATACCCTGATGCCTCTTCCGAAAATCCCTTGCTAAACTTCCTCTTGAATTTCAGACCCTTGTGATATGGCTTTCCTTCAGCTCTGGTGGCATGACAGAAACAGTCCTCAGCTTTTACTTGCATCTGCATGCTGGAGGTCAAATTGCCTCCTCTGGCTCATCAGTTACCGGTAAATACTCTGTAGGTGCTTCCCTCTCCCATCTTTGCAGGTGCTGTGAGCAGTCTCTGTTCTGGTCTCCCTACTGGTTTTGATTTTCAGATAGTAATTAGGAATAAAAGAGCCAAATAGGCCCACCTATTTAAAAAATCTCACCTAAAGCCCCAGTCTAGCAAACTGACAAATTATTAATAACCTTCTTCTAATTGCTTTCTGCTGAGATCATCCATACATTTTTCTTTTTTCTTGTACATTGCCTTCCATCGGTTTGCTTGTTGTTGACAGGCTTAATATTTATGCTGACCCTCTTGGGAAAATTCACAGCTTGATTAGAGCAGAAGCTGGGTTCCTTATTGAATAACGTGTTCGGATTTAATGGGATTCTGCTTGCCACATTTGAATACAAAATGCTCTCGTCTTCTAAAAGCACAACAGCTGCTATGAACTTTGTTGTAGGGTGTAAGCTAAACCTTTATTCCTGGGAACAATACTGAAAATAGAGCACTGGGCATGTTACAAGGTGCAGGCTCATGCTATCAATAAAGTTTGATTACAGCAATAACAATTACATGGTGCTACTTCATAGATCTCAAGCAAGTTGGACAAAGTTCTGTGTTGGGGGATTGAAGGCAGTAGATTTCAAAACTGTATATTCATTGCTTGCATTGTAATTCTCTTAAGAGTTACTTTTTCTATTTGGCACTGAAGAATCAAAGCGTAGTTAAAACACTGTTAAATACACACTGAAGTTACACTTTATATTAAAAATTAATGTAAATGTCCTTCACAGAGATAACAGAAATTAGCTATTTCCAAACAGTTGCAGGCACTTCATGCCAAATGTAAACTTTTTTCCGCTCCCATCAGGTAAATACCACTGTCCAGTGCTGTTTACTGTATTCACCAATAACTCTCACATTGTGGCCATCAAGACAACTGGAAATGTGTTTGCCTATGAGGTAGGTTCTCTGTTGCATTTTATGAGTAGTATTTTATACTTGATGCATTTCATTTAAGATCACAAAGTGCTTTAGAAAGGTAGGTATATTTTATTCTTGTTCTACAGCCAGGGAAATTAAAGTACTGATGAACTGACTTTACAAATTGTTGTCTGGCTTTTGCATTCAAGATATGAACAACCCTAGGGTATGATTTAAAAGGCATTTTTAAAACCTTTTCCTAAGTTTATCTGCACGCACTGAATCTTGTAGACCAAAATGAGTAGCTTTTATATGCTCCTCAGTTGACTTAACAGACAAATCTTCTGTTTTCTTCTTCTGATACAGAGTCATCACCAAAACACAAATTGTCTCATTTCTATGCATACCCATGAATAAAAAAAGAGTACTTTAGCTGGAGCTGGGAAAATATCAGAGAGAATGCCTTAACTGACACTTCAAGTGCATTTTATTTCTGTTTTGTGAACATTTGTGTGAACCCAGGTGGAATTTTAGTTGTGATTTGTTTGCATAATCCTTACCATAAAAGCAAGGTTTATTTATTTTTCAGTAGCTAATAAATCTTTCAATTAATGGATCCATATCCAGTGTTGTAAAAAGTCCGAACACTGAAGTATCTGCTTTTTGAAATCTGTTGATGGGAAATTCCATTAGGACTTTTGGATACTGAAAAAGAAACAAGCTGAAACAATTTGCAATCAAGGAAAAAGTTTCATCACATTTTTGAAAACTTGCTCTGTTGTAGTTGAACTGTCTTCATTCCAGCTGTGAGAGCAGTCAAGATTAGGTTAAAATAGAAAGTATTTTCTGTTCCTTCTGGAAGCATGATGCTTTGATTGCTGTGGTTAAAAGGCAAGAATGAGTTTAAGAGTAGTCTTTGTTAAATGCTTGCCAATACTGTAAAGCTATTGCTCAGTTTGCTGCGATTTATAACACCAGGCTTCCTAAACAAGTTGTGTTGAGAGAGTCAGTTTCTCATGTGGCGTACCACTTGAAGCAATAGCATTTATCGGTTTGCTATAAGCACAGAATTAATTTATGGACTTCTGGAGGTACTAGAAAAATATTATCACTTTCATCTGAGGAGAACAGAGGACATTTGGGTGAACAAGAAAGATTCAGTCTTTTTTCAAGTAGATCTCCATAGTCGTCTCTCTGCATGATGTATTTGTTTGTAACGACAAAGCATTTATTCCACATTGATTCTCACTACGAAATAACACGCTGCTGCTTTGTTGAGCATAATTTAATTTTCTCAGGTGAACAGAAGTGTTGCTGCAGGCTTGGTGCAGCAGTTGGGATGGGCAGAGTGTGAGGGTCTAATGCAATTCCACAGTTGTATGAACTGGCCTGGGACACACGTGTGTCTCCCCGATGGGTAGAGATATGGACCCCTTGTTAAAGCTGTCTGTCTTACACCATCTGTAAAATACTTCACTTAGAAAAATGCAAGGAAGATTATTCTTTTTTTTGGCAGTACTTTTATGATGAATTTGGTTAAAATGATATGCATAACTATGAAATGGAGTCTGTAAGGTTCTTTTTTAAAAATAAAAAACAAATCACACAAAACTGTGAAGTTTTGTAGGGATAAAAGACAAAAGCTTGCTGTCTATTAAAGCACACAATGAAAATATTGCAGCTGCCAGTTGACAATGAAGGGTGACATAGTTTTCTTTCTCATTTATACTTTAAGGTTTTATTGGTATCACATATTTACTTGTGATATTTACATATTAGAATCCAATTTTTAATATCTGTTTCTTTTGCCTGGCTGTTAGGCAGTTGAGCAGCTGAACATAAAACCGAAGAGCTACAAGGATCTCTTGACAGATGAGCCCTTCACTCGACAAGATATTGTGACACTGCAGGTAAACTTTTCTCTCTGTTACATGTCTTACTATACGGCTTTTTTGCAGAGGATGAAATGTTGCTATGTACACTGTTACAGCAGGAATCTAGAATAATTGAACAGAGAAACATTGTTCTGTGTGTCTTGGAGATGGGGAGAAGGGGAACTGTTGTGGTTTCTTTGTTATTCAGATGAGCCGCAAAGATGCCATAAAACTTAAAGCTTGACAAATCTCTAGAGTGATTATTTTGTGCCTTGTAGATAAGCAGGTTGTTCAACTTTGTAAATTGAAGGGGAAAAAAAAAAAGGTGCCCAGAAAAAGTCAAGAACGTCATGTAAAACTGTGAAATTTGACAAGTGTATTTGCTTTTGCTCACTGTTTCACTGTATCCGACTGAATATAACATCTTGTGCATAATTGTAAGTTTTAGATACGAAACTACACATGAGATTTTTGGGTTTTTTTCTGTTAATCTTACCTGAAAAATTCCTGTGACACCTCTGATTTATTGAGAGACTTAACAGAAGTGCATTGGGAGAAGACTGGATAGAGGAATGGTAAAGAGATGTTCAGAATCACCTTCAGCTCTAGACAGCCGACAGTACGTGGTCTATGTTATCAAGAGAAATGAGGTTTAGAATGTAAATTATATAAACTTTTAGGAAGTTGACATGTTACACTAAAACTGAAGTTGATTGTCCATCTTACTCTTTTGAAGATGCCTAAAAGAGTCAAAGCTTCAGAAGAACTTTTTTTTGTAGAATGTTTCTCTAAATGTAGAGTGAAATAAGCAGCAAACGAGGATTTTCCTTAAGTGCTTGTTTAATATGCTTTTCTTCTCAGCAGATACCAATCTTTTTTTTTACTGATTTTAACAGAATTAAAACCTAAATTAAAACAACATTGTAAATTTCAGATTGTAAAAGCTGGTTATTTACAGATGAAGTTTAGTATCAAAAGATCTAAAACTTTTGTTTATAAGTAGGCATCAAGGTAGATTCAAGGATCATTATTATTGGAGTCATGAGTTAGTATGCATCTCATGAACAGCTGATTGCCACTAACCAAGACTAATATAGTCTAATTTGAATAGAAAAATATTTTTCATTTATGTCTAAATTTAAATGAATTATGTCTCTTCTTCCCTACTCCCCAGTGCTGAACAGCATGTTTATAAATATTTTTCATCTGTTCTTTTGGGCTTTTGGCTGTTCAAGCTAATGCAAAAAAGTAAAATGTTTTTAATCCAATGGAAGCAAAAAACGTAGCTTTTTCAGATTGAAAGCTTCTAACAGAATGTTATTTGAACGTAACTGCATGGTTGCTAAAGGATTTGGAATGGTAAAAAAACACAACAGGAGTGACTGAAAATGTTTCATGCATCAGTGTGAAAAACCAAATTATTCTGAACAAATAATTGAAGTGTGCAGTAATTTAAAAATATTTTGTTATGTTTTGTGGGTTTGGAGTTGAATGTATATGTATAAAGAGTGTGTTCCTGTTGCACACCTAGCTTTGATTTTTCATAAAAGCATACAGATGCTGTAGTCCCCTAAATTTCAAAATTCAATAGCTAGCAGTTTAGATGCTCCCTGTGTGAATTTTTATCAATATTTTCACCTTCATTCTGTTCTTGACATGCTGGGTTTCTGTCTTGCTTGGAGGAATATGTCTGTTAACAGAAACTGAGTAGATGATGATAGTTGCCCAGTCACTGGTACAGTCATCCTGCCAGATACACAGAGGTCACAGCCATACATCACCTGTACCTCTCACGTCCATTTAGGGTGACATTCGTAATGCGTGAGTAGATTTGTTCCTCTTAAGTAAACAACTCATTATGGATTCGTGTTAACTGAACTTCTGTAGTGTACAATCTTGTCGTATATTCTTCTCAAATAAGTTTAGCTATAGCGAAGCTTCCCCCATCTTGGGATTGAACTGGAACTGATTTTGACCATCTGAATGTGTTGTTAACCAGCTAAAGTTTCACCCTTCACCCAATTAGTTCTTAAATATTTTTTTCAAAGAAGGATTTTCTACAAACAGGCTAAAATGGCTTCGGGGTGTTGCATGAGAAGTAAGAGCCATTTAATGCACTGCACAACACCCACTGCAAACTTGCAAGTATTCTTTGATTTCTCCTATTCAAATGCTGCCCTACCCTGACTTGCTTCGCTGAGGCAACCTGAAGTGGTATGACTAGCCTGGGCATTAAAATTGTTTATGTATATGTGGTATAGGAATCTGTTGTTATATTCTCACAGTATTTTCTTTGTGTAATTTGTTAAAAGACAGACCAGTGTCTCCTCTGTAAGCTGTCTGACTGACAGCACTGCAGGCGGCGTGGTGGCTTCACACTGCCAAGCTCTACCACCTGTGGCTTTGTTTCTTAGCCAGAGTTTGTGACTGCAATCTGTTGTGTTTCAATTTGTGGCTCTAGAGCTCTATCCCAAATCCTGCTTCTCTAAAAATCCTTTCAGTTCTGTGTTGAAATTTATCACTGTCGTTTTCCCATTCCCTCATGTAAACTGGGTACTGTGGTATCTGAGAGGGCTGGAATTGAGAGTGAGTTGGTAACGCTGACCCTGCTGTTTGGCAAAAAGGTAGATATAAAGGAAGTTGCTATAAAAAACATCCTTTGCTTTGCAAATAACAGCTGAATAGGACTGTCTGCAGTAGCTGTGTTTATCAATAGAAAATAGCATTTCCAAAGACTGACTCTGAACGTCCTAGGACGCAGATGGGTACCTGTGTTTGGTAGTGAAATACAACATGATAAATGGAAAATTTGAATAATGTATGTTTACAGATTACTTGTATGATCACATTTTTTCCGTATTGATACATAAAGGGCCTACAGCTGCTAGGGATGTTCTTTTACCAGCATAGCAATTGACCTCAAACTTAACCTCTCTCTTCTAATGTATATAATTAAAAACTAAACCAAAAATTTTGCTCTTTTCAGAAGAGATGGAATTGCATAAAATTCTTCATTCTGTTCTCAGTGCTAAACAGTGCTATTCAAACAGTAATCGTAATCCATCCCTGTTATCTTTTCTGGTGAGCACTATCTCAGCTGGTTGCTTTGATTTTAGTGATAGTTATTTGTGTCCTACTGCTATGAAGTTTACTTGTTAAAAAGGACAAATTATTTTGAGTCTGGAACTAAAAAAAAACAAAATCACAAATTAGTTGTTAATAACACTATCTTAGACCTATGATGTGGTTCTCTTTGTAAAGGAATCCACAGTAGTTCCTGCACTTACATATACAGAAATTGCTTTTTTCCCCCGTTGAAATGCAAATATCCTAGGGTAGAGCATGGCAGCTTTTCATCAGCATATGACAATATTATCCAGCCCCTCAGGGCACGAGGTAAAGAATAATATCATATCCTGGTGTGCAAGATACAGTACTAAAACTGGAGTGTAGTTATTCAGGCCAAAGATGTCATGGATGCTGGTTAAATATCTTGCTGATAACGACAAATACATGTGACATTATTCCACATGAAACCCTTCCTAGACACCAGCAATCTTAGTATGACTGGACTTTATGGGCTGTAGCTTTTTACCCTGAAGCTGGAATTTCGTTTTCTTAGCTGTGTGATTTTGCCACAAACTCAAGTCAAGCTTTCCATCTTC